>QLAH01000030.1_pt1 | contig 190212 bp, 176 predicted proteins | sample 4693081 | NCBI WGS metagenome assembly QLAH01 (sample SAMN09425401, study PRJNA476045) | Lake water metagenome, whole genome shotgun sequencing project. | reverse complement strand
GGCGACGCGGATGCGTCGGGGCCCCTGGGTCGGGATTGGCCTCGGGCCGGGCCCGCGCCATAAACGGAGCGTCCTTAGCGAGCTCGGCGGCGTCGGAAGGCCACCAGAGCGCCACCCAGAATCAGGGCAGTGGCGGGCTCGGGCACGACATTGTTGAGCGGGATGGCGAAGTATCGATCCCCCGGTCCGAAGTCTTCGCTCCAGATGAACCGAGCGTTCGACGAGATCCCGTTGCCCAGGGGGCCCCAGGGCGAGGTCCCGTTCGCGCCGAGGTCCTTGATCGTGATGTGGGGCTGGCCAAAGCCGGTCTTGTTAAGCGTCATGTCGAAGATATTGCTATCCATCGACTGGGTGCCATTGGCAAACCGAAAGTCGCCGGTGAGCTTGAAGGTCCCGATCAGCATTTGGGGGTTGCCAAACACGTCGCGAGCGCGGATGTGCAGGTAGTTCTTCACCCCGGGGGTGAGGTTAACGGTGGCCGTCTCGACGCTGTTCCAAGAGTCCTGACCTTCCATGAAGAAGGTGCCCTGGACGTTGGGGTCGGTCGAGATGTAGGCCTCGTAGTCGTCGTCGACGGTCATCGCGACCGAAAGGGTGCCGGCATAGCTTGCCGAGAGTGCAGTTGCCAGAACGGCAATGTTCAAAAAGAGCTTCATAGATTCCTCTCCAACCGAGCGGGCAAAAAACGTTCAGCCCGCAACAATGCAATGTTTTCACGGAATGGGGAGCGAACCAAAGTGAATCTCGAAGTTTCGCGCATTATTGCCGGGACCCGAGGGCTAGGAGCCGTCAGGAGTTCGGCGGGTATCGTAAGGAGCAGTAGAAGTATGTCGGACCTCATCCATCTCGGTAGCGTCAACGAACGGCCCAAGGCCCCTCGGCCCGAAGAGCTCAACCTCCGGTTCAGCGACGAGGCGATTGCCGAGCTTGATCGGCTCAAGACGCACTATCCGAACCTGAAGGCCTGCATCTTGCCCGGGCTCTGGATTGCCCAGCGGGAGTACGGCGGCTATCTGAACGGCGAGGCCATCGCCGAGGTGGCGCACCGACTCCACCGGAGCTACGCCGAAGTCGAAGGAGTCGCGACGTTCTACTCGATGTACAACACCGCCCACGCGGTCGGCAAGCACATGATCGAGGTCTGCACCTGTTTGAGCTGCCACATGTGCGGGGCCTACCGGATTGCCGATTACCTGAAGGAAAAACTCGGGATCGGTTTCGGGGAAACCACTGCCGATGGCGTGTTTACGCTGCACGAAGTGGAGTGCCTGAATGCCTGCGACCGCGCCCCGCTGCTGCAGATCGGTCCTGACTACCACGGCCCGGTCGACCAAGCCTATGTCGATCGTCTTTTGGACGACCTCCGAGCGCGGGCCCAATCGAGCGTGACGCAGCTGGCCGACGACATCGTGAAGGTCCACCTGCAACCGGCCGACCGATACTCGGGCTAGGTTTTTGTTAAGAGAAGATGTTTAACAGAGCGAAGTGAATAAGCTTCGCTCATGGTTCCATTTGCGGTCTTGGCGACGCTTCTCGCCCCACCCTCGCTCACGACTCCGGCAACACTGATCGGGTTTGGATCCTGCTTGAACCAGTTCAAGGATTAGCCGATCTGGTCCACGATCAACCAGGCTAGACCGGATACGTTTGTGTTTCTCGGCGATAACATGTACATGGATACTTCGGGATCCAGTAACAATTTCGATACTGAATATGGTCGTCTGGCCGCCCAACCGGGGTATCAGGAGCTAGCGAGTTACGCCCGGATCTTTGCCATTTGGGACGATCACGACTTTGGCCGCAACGATGTGGGCGAGGAATACACCCGCAAAGTCGAATCGCAAGAGGCCTTTGTCCGGTTCTGGAATCCACCCGCCACGAGTCGAACGCGAACCGGCACGGGGATCTACGATTCGACGATCTTGGGTACGGCCGGCCGACGGGTTCAGATCATCCGGCTGGATACGCGATACTTCCGCAGCCCGCTCAAGCGCGGGTCGAGCGGCTATGAGCCCGACACCACGGCCGGCAAGACCTTCCTCGGCGCGGCTCAGTGGACTTGGCTGGAGCAGCAATTGCGACAGCGGGCCGAGATCCGCATCATCTGTAGCAGCATCCAGATCATCCCGACCCAGCATGGCGGCGAAAAGTGGTTCAACTTTCCGCCCGAGCGGACGCGGTTGCTCAACCTGATTCGCTCCACTGGGGCGACAGGGGTTGTCATGGTCAGCGGTGACCGGCACTTTGCCGAACTTAGCACCACGAACGAGTACGGCGGCTACCCGCTGTATGAGCTGACGGCGAGCGCGCTCAACAATAGCTCGGCCAGCTACCGGCTCGGGGAGACGAACCCGAACCGTCTGGCCGGAATGTTCACCGGCAACAACTTCGGCACGATCCAGATCGATTGGACCCAGTCGAACCCAGTGATTCGCCTGCAGATCCGCGACGAGTTCAACGAAATCGTGGCCCAAAAGCGGCTCCGGCTTGGAGATTTGCGGTCGGTTCCGACTTTCTGAGCGCGTGAGTTCCGCCGTTTTGGGGCAGAGTTCAGGGGGCGGCCGATAGGTCGTACCCTGAACGAGGGAGTGGCCTTGGGCCAAAACGGCGGTCAAACAGGAATCTTTAGCTGATCTTGCCGGAGGAAATCTAGCGCACTTCGGCGCAAAGCTGACGGAGCCGGTGAATCATAGCGGGAGCGGATCCAGTAGAATCCAGTTGTCCATGGGCGAACACAAGCTGCTTCTCGAACACTCGCACGACCCTGCTTTCCGAACGCTGGAGGGCTACCTGAGCAAGGGTGGCTATGAGGCCTTGCGAAAAGGGCTCGGGATGGAAAGGCAAGCGATCATTGACGAGATCAAGTCGAGCGGTCTGCGCGGGCGCGGTGGAGCCGGATTCCCGACCTGGATTAAGTGGAATGGGATCCCCAAAGAGAAGAAGGGAACCCACTACATTCTCTGCAACGCCGACGAGGGCGAGCCCGGCACCTTTAAAGACAAGCAGTTGATGGAGACGACGCCCTATCTGCTGATCGAGGGCATGACCTTGGCCGGACTCGCGACCCAGGGCGATGTGGGCTACATCTATATCCGCGGCGAGTTCGTCGATGCGGCCAAGTCGCTTCGCAACGCCATCGACCAAGCCTACGCGGCGGGCTATCTGGGCAAGAACATCCTGGGCAGCGGGTTCGACTTTGACCTGCACCTGCACATGGGGGCCGGGAGCTATGAGTGCGGCGAAGAAAGCGCCCTGATGAGCAGCCTGATGGGTGAGCGCGGGATGCCCCGACTCAAGTTCCCCCACGCGCCGCTCCCGACGATCAGCGGACTCTTTGAAAAGCCGACCGTCATCAACAACGTCGAGACCTATGCTTGTGCGCCCTTCATCGTGAAGAACGGCGGCGAGTGGTATGCGACCCTGGGCGCGAGTACCAAGAATTCGCGCGGGACCAAGATTTTCAGCGTCAGCGGCCACGTCAATCGCCCCGGAAACTTCGAAATCGAGTTCGGGACGACGCTGATGGAGCTGCTCGAGATGAGCGGCGGAATGAAGGGCGGCAAGCTGAAGGCCTGCGTCCCCGGCGGATCGTCGGTCCCGATCATCAATGCCGACGATTGCGCCAAAGCCGTCATCGGATATGAGGAGATGGGCGAGGTCAAGACCATGGTCGGTTCGGGCGGATGCATGTTCCTCAACGAGCACACCTGCATCGTGAGCTTCATCTGGCGCACGGCCCAGTTCTATGCCATGGAAAGTTGCGGCAAGTGTACGCCCTGCCGCGAAGGCACTAAGTGGATGCTGCAGATCCTCGACCGGATCATGCGGGGCAATGGTCAGGCCGGAGATATGGACTTGCTGCTCGAGATCACCAAGCAGATCGACGGACGCTCGTTCTGCGGGCTCGGCGATGCGGCGGCTTGGCCGGTCGCGGCCGCCCTGCGAGTCTTCCCCGAAGAGTTCGAGTACTTCATCCAGCACGGAAAGTCGATGGTGCAAACGCCCGAGGCCCAGCGCCTCATGCCGCGCGAGTTCCAAACGGTCCTGGCCTAGATCGGGCAGGGGAGTTGAACTTGGATCTTGTTCTGCTCCCCCATAGGATCTCGGTCGGAGGCGAGCATATTGGGCTCCGACTCCAGATTTCTCCGTCCTCGATTGACACCTCTGGCGACTTCACACGAATCGATGTGGAGTTGTTGACCCTCCACGGCCATTTCCGGGTTCATTCGGAGGGGTACGGCATCTCCAAAGAGTTGCACGCTTTTGCCCACGATTCCACCCGAATTTCTCTGGAGTACCAGGGATTTGGGCCTGTGACGTTAAGGTTTTCAAGGATTGAGCCCGGAATGGTTCAGGTAGAGCTGGACTATGTTTCGACGGACGAAACCTTTTCGGTCAAAGTGGAGATGTTCGACCGCTGGGAGTTTGAAGAATGGGTTGGTAATTAACCGTTCCTGGAGCTGATTTCAGAGAGCAGGGTTTGGTGTAGCTCTAGCACTGCGTCCAGGAGCCCGACATACGGGCTATTCGAGGTGCATCAAAGTGTGCTTTTGAAGGAAGACTACGATGTCTCTGCGTATCGGTGAAACCAGCTTGTCGAAGAACTCTTGGATGCCTGAGGCCACCCAGTATTGTGAATCTTCTGCGGGCTCAACCCCGATGTCCAACGCATCAATGTAGTCACTTGATGACATGTAAGGCTGCTGGAAGAAGAAAAGTTGGGTGAGATGCTTTGTGACAACGTAGCAAACATCTTTTTCCAGCTGATCTGCTGCAAGGACGAGCTCGCCGTTCGGATGATCGTAGTGGGCCCGGAGATGCTTGGCGAAGTTGATGTGTAGATGGTCGTTGCAGCGATCTGAGACCTCCTTATCCGCGCTCGCGGGAAAGAGCGCGTTCAGTTCCTGCATATTTTGAGATACCTGTAAAGAAGGTCGAATTTCTCGTAAGGTCGGAAGGGACTTCCGACCTGCAACCCAGTCTTCGATAGCACGGTCAAACCACTCTTCAGTTCCAATAAGTTCGAGAAAAAAGTCGGCGAATGCTTCAGGGCTAGTGACGTCAATCTGCGGGTCGACTTCGTACGAATTGCATCGGTCCAGAAGATAGGCGTGTATCCAGGCGCGTTCAATGATACTCCTAAGAAGTCCGTAAGCATCGGCGACATGCCCTCTCGAGAGGGCATGTCGGATTGAATCCAGCGTTCCAGCTATAGAGTCTAGGAACCAGCCGTCAATACCAAAGGATCTTGCTCGGTAAGGTCCCACAGTGGCGGAACGGTTCATGGACACCACCTCGTACGTTGAGATCATTAACGAAATAGATTCAAAGATTGAGTGGGGTATCCCACGCAGGCTGAGGGAGCACTCTTGTTCGTTGGGTTGAAAGGATTTCATCCAATTGGGCTACCTTACCAGGGATGAAAGTAACGTTTACCCGCGCAGTTCGGCGCTGGATGATATTCTAGTTGAAACAAAAAAGCCCCCTCTCTCAGGAATGTTCACCCGCAAGCGTTTGCCCTGGGGCTCGAGTTCTTCAGCAACCCTTCAAGCTCAAAAAAAAGTCCTTGACACGCTACAGGCATTGCATTTTCCGCTGAAACCTGAAACACTGGAAACGCAATGGTTGGTCGTCTCGCGATTCTCTTTCTTGGCCTCTCTTCGACCGTCTACACGGAGCCGACGGGGGCGTTCTCGGTCTCGTTGCCCAGCGGCTGGACCTCGACTCGGCAGGAGGTCGGCCCGGGGACCTTCTATATCCAGACCTATAAGGGCGGCGACGAGGAAGGGGCGCACATCGACTTCGTGTTGCAGAGATTTGATGAAGAGCTTCCGGCCGAAGTTCAGTCGACGGTGAACTCCGCGCTGGCCGATGGCTTTTTGGAATCCTTCTCGGCCGAGGCGACGGTGACCAAGCAATCAAAGAGTCAGATCACCTTTGACGGACGAAAGGCGGTCCGAATCGACCTGGAGTTCAAGGACGAAGAGTTGGTCCTGCATAAGGGCTACATCGTCGCGGTGAGCGGCAAGCGGAATGCGCTCTTGGTGATGCCCTACGCCAAGGCCTCGGACACGGCGGGCTTTGCGCTGGCCGACCGCCATGCGAATACGGTCGCGCTGGAATCGAAGACTCCGCGCGCGGCGGGGGCCGGAGCCGCCCAACCGGGCCAGCTTTCGGCCGCATCGCTGGGCAACATCGCGGGCAAGGTCAAGGCCAATATGAAGCGAGAGCCGATGGAAAAGGTGATCTCGGCAGGAGACCCGCCGCTGACCTATGGCTCGGTCGCCAACTTCGTCAATGTCATTGAGATCCTTTTCGATATCCAGCTCACCGAGTCGGAATTCGAAGCGACGCGCGAGCGGTTCATCGAGTTCTATGCCAAGGGCGACGCAGAAGGAAAGCGGATCCTGGCTCAGCAAGGGGCCGAATTGCTCAAGACCCTGACCACAGGGACCCCCGCCGAGCAGAAGCAGAGCCGGGATGAAGGGCGGGCTGTCTTTACTAATGCCTTCAAAAACGGGGCCCAGATGGGGATCGGCTATGCCCAGGTCATGTGGAGCGCGATCGAGCGGCGTCAGGCGAAGCTAGCCTCGGCCAAGCAAGCACCCAAGAAACAGGATTGGGACCAAGAGATCAGCGAAGGCGATATCGACGCTACACTCGAGATGCTCTACTTTATGTGGGTTGCGGCCGGACGGGATGCCAGCGACGTCACCATGGACGACATCCTGAAGATCCGGATGCAGATCATCGAAGGGCTGCCGACGATGGATCCGCAACTTCAACTGATGATCGCCAATGCGCCCAAGATCTACGCGGCGATTCGGCAGCAATGGCAAGCCGCCGCCCCCGGGCAGCGGTTGCAGATGGCGCAGCAGTTTGGTGCGGCGTTGGATGAGTGGGGGATCGGAGCTTCGTCGAGCTTTAGCGAAAGCAACTCGGGCGGTGGTTCGGAGTATTCGATGAATGCTCAGATCGCGCAAAACACCGCCTGGAACGCGGCCAAAACCTGGTCCAGCTCGAACTGAGCGCCTCCGAATATCCAGGCAACTCGCCAAAAAAAGGGCGTCGGGGAAATAGATTCTCTGACGCCCTTTTCTGGCGAACCCCTTGCTGGCAACGAGCAAAAGGGAGCTGGGTGACTTTACGCTCGGCGACGCCGAAGAGCGGTCATCGACGCGAACAAGCCCATCGCGACGAGGGTGCTCGGCTCGGGAACTGGTGTCACGTTGACCGTAAAGGCGGGAAGGCTCCCGTTAGAAGTGATCGAGTACGTCGAGGTGGGAGTTTGGTTGACCTGTCCAAACTTCAGGTATCCCCTAATGCCCTGATTGTTTTCGTTCCAGGCCCCGTACATCCCTGATCCAATCGCGGCCGACGCTTCGATCCAATACTTTTCGCCCGAAACTAGCTGAAGGTCCGGATTTGAGTTATTGAGGATCTTTAGCCCGCCAGTGCTGACGTCGGCCTGAAAGATGGCCAGGAGCGACCCGATGTCATTCCCTGAATCTTTGAAGAGGGACACCGCGGCTAACTTCGTTCCCGAACCCGATTGAAGGTTGAGAGCGATGGAATGGAGAGCCCCCGAGATCGACGAGGTGAATTGGCTCGCAATTCGCGTGTCCTTGATATCGCCGTATCCCCAGCCTTGGGTCTTTGCGGAGAATGCTGGACCATGAGTGGTGAAAGCGACAACGGCAGCCTGGCTGCTCATTGCCGCGAACAAGAGGCCGATCAGGCCTATAGCTCTTTTCATAAGGATTGCTCTGTAGGAAGTTTCCTCATGCCTATCCCCTTTCAGGACCGGCACGAACGCTAGACGCGCGCATCAGAGTGTTCGTTCAGAAAGTTGCCGGAAAATCCCTATAAATATTCGGATCTATGCTGAAATGTTAAGGAATAAGTCCTCCGTACGGGCGCAATAATCTCGCTTCTTGAACATGATTAATTTTTATCAAAGAGATGACTAATGGGTCCTAACTTGTCGATAGGAATAGGGACATTTGGGGATAAGCCGAGCTCGGTACTGCGGGGCTCCAAATTGACCTTGGGGGATAAAATACAAGGAGAAGTCCGGCCGTAGCTCAGTGGATAGAGCGCCTCCCTCCGGAGGAGGAAGTCGGAGGTTCGAATCCTCTCGGCCGGGCCATGCTCACACGCTTAGACTTCACGACGACCATGAAGGCTTCGTAAGTCAATGTGCTGACAAGCACTCGGCACCTCGATAGAAACCGCATCGTTCCAGAGGGTGTAGGAACGATATTCGAACTGCTCGGCGGGGCTTTTGGCTTCGGGGTTGCGCAGGATTCCGTCCACCAGGAGGCCGGTCACGGTCAGCTTGCCCCCTTGAACCGAGACGGCGGGCGGGGCGAGCTTCATGTTCTTGGGGTGATCCCAGAGCATCCAGCGGTCGTCTTGGTTCAGGCGAAGGCGGGTGGCCGATTCGGTGAGGGCAAACGGAGCGGTCAGGACGGTGGCGAGGACGACGGACATCGGCTCGAGTTCGAGTTCGACGGTTTCGCTCGGTCCGGCCGAAGCATCGGCGGTGCGGACGCTTTGGATCTCAAGCGTGCAGGCCTGGTCCTCGCGGCTGGCGTTACAGACATAGACCTTGGCCGTGGCCTCGCCAGGCCGGTGGTCGATCGAGACCATCACGTCGCGGTAGAGGCGGGCCAGTTCGAATCCCGCGGGTTTAAATTGGCGCGTGTAGTCTTCGACGGCCCAGCTTTGTACCGGCCAGCAGTCGTTGATCTGCCAAATCAGGGTACCGCGGCAGAACTCCTTCCGGCGGAAGTGCTCAATGCCATAGCGCAGGGCGTCGCGCTGGTTCAGCTGGCTGTAGTAGATCCAGTCCTCGAGGGTTTCGCTCTTGGGGTAGTGGATCTCCACCATCCCGAAGAACTTCTCCTCGCCCTTGGCGGTTTTGTCGTGGCTGCGCACGGTCGGGTGGCTGGGCGAGAGGCTGAGGGCGTTGTCGGCCACCTGTTGCCAGGCCTCGGGGGTGCAGGCCGAGGCGAACCCGAACTCGCTCGAAAACCGCGTATCGCTGTCTTGGTAGTGAATCCAATCGCCGCGGCCGTGCCAAACGTCCCAGTAGTGGCTATCGCCCCATCGGCCCATGTTGCATTCGGGCTTGGGGGCATCGGGGTCGCTACCGATCGGGCTGCTGGGGATGTAGGGGTGGTGGGGACCTTCGGCGGCGAGAGCGCGGCGGAGCGCGCCTTCGTAGATGTTCTCCCCATAGTAGCGATCGACGTAGTGGCCCTGGTCGCCCCAGCGCCCTTGCCACATCGTCAGGTTCTCGTTGTTTCCACACCAGAGTGCGAGGCACGCCCGGTGGCGGAGCCGGCGGATTTGCTCGCGGGCCTCGGCCTCGGCGACTGCTTGGTAGTGCTCGTCGTCTGGGTAGTACATGCACGCATAGGGGAAGTCTTGCCAGACCAGGATGCCGAGTTCGTCGCAGACGTCATAGAACTCTTCGGATTCGTACTGCCCTCCGCCCCAGACCCGCAACATGTTGAACCCAAGTGCCGGGTAGCGGCGGATCTGAGCCTGCATCTCCTCTTGGTTGATGCACCCGATGAAGGAATCGTTTGGGATCCAGTTGGCCCCCCGAGCCCAGACGGGAACGTGATTGACCCAGAATTCGAAGCTCTCGCCCACGGCATCGCGATCGCGCCGGAGTTCGATGGTCTTGAGGCCGAATTTTTTGGAGATCTCGTGGTCGCCGACCCGGGCGGTGACCTGGTGCAAGATCTGCTCGCCCATCCCGTGAGGCCACCAGAGGCCGCGGTCGATATGCCACTCGGCGAGGCCCGGCCGGATCTCGGATGAGAGGATCTCCGCGTCGCCACTGAGTTCGAGCTTCAGTTCCGCTCCGGGGGACCGCGCGATCACGCGGAAGATGCCTCCTTCGGGGATGATCTCAAGATCAAGGCCCTGAACGCGTTGGTAGAACTCGACGAGCCGGATCGGACGGTGGATGCCGGCCCCGACGAGGCGGGGTCCCCAGTCCCAACCCGACGCATACCCTGGCTTGCGCACAAAGGCTCGTTCGTCGAACCAAATGACTGACTCGGGGATGCCATTTTTAGCGAAGTAGTCGCTGCGCCGGGATAGCCCGACGTGGACCGCGCTATCGAGTTCGACCCGGAGGGTGTTTTGGCCGGGCTTGAGGAGCGCCCTGACGTTCACCTCGTGGCTAAGAAAGAAGTTGTCGGAACTCAGGATGAGGTGATCGTTGAGGTAGACCCGAGCAATCGTATCGAGTCCATCGAATTGCAGCACGGACTCGGAGTAGCCGTGATCTTGCCACTCGAACTCGGTCGAGTAGGTCCAGTCGCTCTCATCCACCCACTGAACGCCGTATTCGTAGCGGGCTTGCATGGGGTCTGGAATGACGCCAGCCAAGTGCAGATCGCGGTGGACCGCTCCCGGGACATGACCCTGGACGGTGCCAAGGTCGGTAATTTGGGGGCGGTGGCAGGGCGGCTCGGCCCCCCGACGCGACAAGGTCCATCCATGATCAAGCAAGCGAGTTTGCATAGAGAGTTCGAATTCCGTTTCGGTTTTACTATTAAGATTGAGACTATTTCAGGCGACCCCGGTTAGCCGAGGGCAGCTCGACCAGAAGGTCGGTGCCAGTCCGGAAGGCGTACTGGGGGCGTGGGTAGGGCAGGTTTCCGATCAGGCTGTAGTGCTCACCGGGCTGGGCCGTCCACTTGGCGGGTGGCGAACCACAGAGCCCTCGAATGACGAGCTGGTGATCGACCATCTTCTTGATCGGCTTGCGGTGGGGATTCTCGAGTCGGTTCAGCAGGAGCTCAACAGCTTCTCGGGCCATGGCGTCCCAATCGATGACGGTCGCGGTCATGCCGATGCCGTCCACCGTCAGGTCGATATCGTCGCCGAGGGTCACGATGGCAACATCCTTGGGGATCGAGAGTCCGGCCTTCAGAACGGCTTCGGTGACTCCGGGGAGCCATTCGTCCTGCATCACAAAGATAGCGTCTGGCCGGTCGGGGGCCTTGAGCCGGGTGGTGAGGGCCTCGGTCCGGTCCACCAATTGACCACTAGTCATGGTGAACAGGTAGTCGCTCGAATTGGGGGTCAATCCGTTGTCGAAGAGTGCCTTCATATAGGCCGAGAACCGGTCTTGGGTGATGTCGAGCATGTCGAGCATCCCCGCCACCGCGATCCGCCGCCGCCCTTGCTTGGCAAGGTGATTGACGAGTTCATAGGCGGCCTTGAAATAGTCGGTCGTGACGAGATCAAGCTCAAGCCCCCGCATTCCATGGTCCATCGCGACGGTCGGGATCTTGCGGGTGACCTTTCCGACGACTTCGGTATCGGGGAAGCCCTCATAGCTCCAGACGAGGATGCCCGCGAACCCGTGGTCGGAGGCATATTGGAACGCCTGTTCGATCGAGTGGTGGATCCGGTGGCCCAAGTGGATCAGGTGGTAGCCCTTCTGTTGCAACAGCTCGCCGATCCGGAAGTAGAGCACCTGCAAGACGTAGGTTTGGGCGTCGATGAGAGCGATGTTGCGGCTCGTCGTCTTTCGGCCCCCGCCGAGGGCGATGACCCCCTTGCTGGGCACTGATTGAGCGGATCCGCTATCGACGAGATATTGAAGCGCTCGGCGGACCGTGCTTCGGCTGACCCCAAATTCCAGTTGGAGCTCCCTTTCGGTGGGCAGATACCGACCGACGGGGAGCGCCCCCGATTGGATCCTGGCTTGGAGGGTGGAGGCGATCTCCTTAAACGTATTCCGATCGCTCCGTTGCGCGGTTCGTTTATCGCTCATCTTGCTAATATGATACAACAAGTATCGTAAAGATCGGCGAAAACTTTACGGGATGTTTAGTTAGAATTGTATCGTAAACTGAAGCAAGGCGCGGAACAATGTGGAACTTGATGGCTCTCGCTGGCATGGCCGCCAGCACCCTTTACGGACCGGTCGAAGTCGACCTGCCGCTGACCACCACGGGGAACCCCTTTGACCCCGAGATCAACGACGTTCGTGTCGACTTCATCGGACCAAGCGGTCTGGCTCATCCGAGGTTGGCGTACTATTCTCGGGGACGCTGGAAGGTGCGGGCCGCATTGGCCGAAACCGGGGAACACGAGGTCGTCCTTCGAGTGAACAGGGAGGCCCCGAAGCGTCTCGGCCTCAGGGTCCAGGTTCCCAAGACGCCTCTCCCTTGGATCCGAGTCAAGGGGAACCGGTTTGTGACCAGCGACGGAAAGCCCTATTGGCCCTTGGGGCACAACCTCGCCTGGCAGAGTCAAAACTGGATGCCGATGGAAGGGCAGATGGCCACGATGCGGGAGAAGGGCCTGAACTGGACCCGGATCTGGAGTTGCAATTGGGACGACCGCAACCCATGGTGGCTGGAGAACAAACCGAATCCGGCCGACGGATGGTTGAGCGAAGATGCCTTGGACCGGTGGGAACTCGCGGTCCGGGCGGCGGAAAAGAATGGGCTCAAGTTCCAATTCGTCTTCTTCAACCATGGCCAATTTAGCTCTGACGTCAACCCGAACTGGCCCCAGCATCCCTGGAATGCAAAGAATGGTGGGTTCTTGCCAAATGCAGAAGCGTTTTTTGACCATCCCGAGGCCAAGCGCCGCACGAAGATGTTTCTCCGAGCTGCGGTCGCAAGGTTTGGATACTCGCCAAGCCTCATGGCTTGGGAACTCTGGAACGAGGTGCAATACGTCGACCGAGTGCGCAAGTCCAACGACTGGAAGACCATTGGTGCGTGGCACGACGAGATGGCCCGCTACATCCGGTCGATCGACTTCCACAATCGCTTGATCACGACCAGCAGCGAGCTGGGGGTGGACAAGTGGCGGGAGATGGACTACCTGCAAGGGCATGGTTATCCACCCAGCATCGCCGGAATGTTGCTGGCGGCAAGCGTGCTGAAGGGGCAGGAGTCGAAGCCCATGTTCTTTGGAGAGATCGGGTTCGGCGGAGACAAGACCCCCTACGAGCACATGGCCATTCGGGACGGAATCTGGGCCGCGCTGCTGGCTGGTCACGCAGGAGCGGGCCAGTATTGGTACTGGGACCGCCTGACCGATGACCGAATGAATCGGGAGTATGTTCGCGGGACCGAGGTCCTCAAGGCGATCGGCACCTTGAGTGGATTCCAGACCATGAAGCTGGATTTGGTGAGCCCTATAGGGGGGAATCTGGTAGTGGTTCCAGGGCGAGGCTGGGAGCGAAGCACGAAGACGGACTTCGACCTAGCCGAAGACCTTTCGCCGAGTGCTCTGGGTCAGCTTTCGGGCTATCTGCAGGGACAAGCCAACCGGGCAATGCAAAAAGAGCCGTGGCGGTTCCGCTTTGTGGCGGGGACTCCGGGCAACTTTGTTTTGACGATCGGCCAAGTCCAGCGCTCGGGGGCCGAGGTGGTGGTGCGGGTGAACGGGAAGGAAGTCCGGCGAGAGGTCTTTGCCCCGTCCGACTCCGATGTCTCGGTGAACAAGCGGATTGAGGTTGCTTTTGGACGCGGACGGCAGGTCGTCGAGATCGAGAACGTCGGTGCCGACTGGGTCTTTATTCCCCAGGTCGAGTTCACGGGGTTGGCTCCGCAGGTAACGGGCTACGCGGCGAGGTCGGGGGCTCGGTCGGTGCTCCGGTTGCAGAACTCGGGCAACGCCGTGAAGGCTGATCTCGGTCTCGCGAAACCGGGGGCCCGGTCCGCGACCATCTACGACCTAGAGAGTCGTTCGAGCCGCCGGGTTCCTCTCGAATGGCGCGGGAATCGGGCTTCGCTCGAGGTTCCATTCAAGGACCAGATTGTGGTGATTGGGGAGTAGGGTTTAGGGTTTAGGGAGTAGGGTTTAGGGGGTAGGGGGTAGGGGGTAGGGAACTGGTCGTAGCTCCTAGCCCCTATCTCCTATCCCCTATCTCCTATCTCCTATCTCCTATCTCCTATCTCCTATCTCCTATCTCCTAACCCCTAACCCCTAACCCCTAACCCCTAACCCCTAACCCCTAACCCCTAACCCCTAACCCCTACCAACTACTCATCCCCGAAGGTGTCGAAGTTGCTACTGAGGATCACGTAGTCAAAGATCGTGACGCTTCCGTCTTCGTCGAGGTCGGCCATCGGGTTAAAGTTCGGGCCGCCTTCGAACGTGTCAAAGGCGCTACTCAGGTCGATGTAGTCAAAGATGGTGACGTTGTTGTCTCCATCGACGTCGCCGTTTGCGAGTTCGAACTGGATCGGCGCGGGGGACGCTGGGGTCGTGTTCACGGTGACGGTCTGGGCGAGCCAGTGCGTTTCCTTCACTCGGATCTCCCAATTGCCCAAGGCCGGGGGCGCGTTGAGGCTAAAGCTGCCGTTGGGCTGCACCACGGCTTGCACCGAATAGGTGAAACTCGTTCCTCCGACGGGGCGGAACTGGAACGTCAGGGTGCGGGAGGTCGGCCAGGGAGTGGAGAGATCGCCGAGGATCAGATTTCCGGTGACCTGGCGGTGCGACCGCAGCTGGAGAACGGAGACCGAATAAGGCGGAAGCTGGATCGGGGTACTCGCGGCGCCGCCGGTGGCGGTGCTAAACGTCAGGTCCCGATTGCCCGAGTTCAACCGGGCAGCTTCGTCTTGAGGAATTCCATATCGAACCAGGCTATAGGAACCGGCCGGAACGAAATCGGTGAAATTGACCACCGAATTGATGATTCCGGTCGGACGCTTGTTGATCAACATCACGTGGACGGCGCCATCGGGTTTTCGCACGCCATAACTCCCCACAAACGGGTGGCTCGAGGCCAGCGGAAGAACGGTGTCGCCGGGTTGGGCAAAGTGCTGCAGGATCTTGCCCGTGTAATACGTGGGGTAGAGATTATTGTTGTTCTCGCCCATCGCAAGGTCGCCATAGTTGCGCCATCCGTAGAGGTGGCTGGCCATGTTCCCGGTGAAGTCTTTGCCGTTGATCCAGTCCCACCAGACCATCGTCTCGAACCCCGCCCGGAGGGATTGACCGTAGGCATCGGCCAGGAAGAGACCGTTGACGAGGCTGGTGGATTGTTTGCCTTGGGCTCCTGCGTTGGCGTTGATCTCGTTGAGGTGGATCTCGATCGAGTTGCCGGCTGGGCCGAAGTAGTCCACGAGCATCTGCCGAATGGCCGGGTAATCGTCGCGGAGCTCTTGGGCGAGTTGGAGCAGGATGTCGTCGTTTTCGTCGCCGATGTAATAGGGGTACTTATGGAAGGCGACAAACTCGGGACGGACCCCGAGCTGGGCCAGGCGGTGGATCGCGACCGCCGACCATCCGCTGTGCTGGGTGCCCGTTCGGGGGTTGGTCACGATGCGGTCGGCGTGGTTGGCCCAATCATCTTGGCTTGCGGTGATGGGCATCCCGATCTTGATCGTCGGATCGATCGCCTTCATCTGGTTGTAGTATTCGACAAATCGGTTGGCGTAAGTCAGACCGTCGTGCTTCCGGGCTTGATTGTCGACCTCCCAAGTGCCGTAGCACTCGTTCCCGACTTCCCAGTACTCGATCCCGAGACCGCGGATCACGTTGGCATCAAGGACCCAATCGGCGGCAAGTTGAGGAGTCCCGGAGCCATAGTTGGTGGTGATGACGCCCTCTTGGCCGGTTTGCTGAAGGACGTTGGCAAAGACGCCGAAATTGCTCCACCACTGCCAGCTTCCGGTGGGGTCGAGGTTGGTCTTCCAGTTGTAGTTGTTGCTCAACGACCCACCGGGGTATCGGAGCATGCTGGTCCCCAAGTTGCGGAGATTCTGGTGAGTCGGACCCGAGTTGAGCTGGCTATCCCAGATCGCAACGTTGACGCCGAAGGGGAGCCGGGGCACGGTTCCGGCGGGTTGATTAACGGGAACGGAGACGCTCGGGTTGCCCGTGAGTTGAATCGGCAAGAGTTCGATGTCGTCGAGATAAAAGGTTGGAATCGAGGAGCCGGTGCCGTTTTGGATCCAGAAACCGGTGAAGTTGCGGCGGTTTGCGGCCCCAAGCGAGCTCAGGGGGATCTCGATGACCTGCCACTGGTTGGCGGCAAGCGGCCCGATGTTGATCTGCCCTTGCTGGATCACGTCCCCGATGTGGGACTTCACAAAGAGCTGCTGACCACCGGTTGGGCCTCCATGAACGGCAAAGCGGAGGGCGCGGTAGATCGTGGAATCAAACGGTTTTCGGCGGAGGCTGACGGCTTGCCATCCTCCGGCGGTGACGGCGATGCTGCGGCTGCCGGTGCGGACGGGACTGGTGTTGGCCTCGTTGATCGTGGCCCAGCTCCAGTTCTCCCAGCCGTTGATCCGGGCATCCCCAAAGATGGTCATGGGTGATTGGCCCATCGCCGCACCCGTTAATCCAGTCACAAGCCAAAGAGAGATTCCACGTAAAGCTTTCATCGGGAGAATTCGAAACCAGAGGGAGAATGTGCGGAGGGGTGGGGCCTTTTCAGACCCCACCCCGACCGAAGGAGACGACGAAGCGAGGACGAACTACTTAGAGCTCGTCGCCGGTCACGTCGAAGTTGTTCGACAAGATGATGTAGTCGAAGATGGTGACGCTTCCATCGCCATCGAGGTCGGCATTGGCCAGGTATCCAACGTCTCCAACCGAGAGGTCGAAGGAGCCGGAAAGCTCGATGTAGTCGAAGATGGTGATGCTGTTATCGCCATCGACGTCGCCATTGATGAGAGTGGCCACGATCGGGCTACCGCCGACCGTTGCCGAGACGGTCTTGGCGAGCCAGTGGCTATCTCGGAATCGAGCCGTGATCGCTCCGCTGAGCGAGGTCTCGGTGGAGAAGTTGCCGCTGGCATCGAGGGTGCAGAGCACTTGCTCTTCGTTGCCGCCCGCATCCTTCAGTCGCAGGTTGACCTGTCGACCGGCGACCGCGCCGCCCCAATCACCGAGAGTGACCTGACCCGAGATCGGGTTGGTTGCGGCTTCGACTCGGATGTTGTCGACGTAGAGTTCGCACGGGTCAAAGGTGGCCGGTCCGTTGACGGCGAAGTTGACCTGGAAGAAGCCCGGGGTTCCGGAGGGGAGCGTCGTGTCGTTGAACTTCAAGACCACGGTCTTTTGTCCGGGGTTGAAGACCGGGATATCAGCGGTATAGGCCGATTGGCTCCATCCGTCGGGCGAGTTGACCGACATGGTGATGTTGGCCCAAGCTCCGGGATAGCCTTCGGGGACGTTGATGTCCATGATGACGGTCTTGTTGCCCGAGGCTCGCATCGGATCGAGGATGCCGGCCTTGGTCGAACCGATCCACTGGAATCCACCGAACCAGCTCACCTTCATCGACTTGCTACCCTTGGTTGCGCCTTGGGTGTCGCTGCTCAGGCTGACGTCGAGCGGATTCTGAGCGGCAAACGCTTCGAGCGGGTCGCCGGAATCTTCGAAGTCGAACAGGAGGTTCGACTTTTCGGCTCGCATGTTGTCGATATAGAGCGTGCGAGTGGTCGACGGGTCTCCGTTGAACGAGAGGTTGAAGTCCAGGTAAGTCGCGAGCGGGTTGGCCACGCCGGCGAGTTTGATGGCGATGGTGCCTGCGCCGTTCAGATCATAGGGGATCGGGAATTCGGGGCTTTGCTGCCATCCGTTGATGCTGTCGTTGAGCGAGGTCGCCGACTGCTTCCAGTATCCGGGAACAAGGGAGGTCACGTCCAGAAGGACCGTGTTGTTGTTGCTGTCTCGGAGGATTTCCTCATGGCCTCCTTGAGTGTTGAGGGTGCGGACCCAGCTAAAGCTACCCGGCCAATCGACCCTCATGGAATTTGAGCCCTTCGTGGCTCCAACGGTGTCTAGGGAGACCGATGCGGCGCTGCCGCCTTGCGGTTCCCAGCCCTCAAGACTGCCCTCGAAGGAATAAAGAAGTTGCGCGCGACCCACCATCGCGAATGCGCAAGTAGCGATAAGAGCACTAGCTCGAAGCATTTTCATTGTGTTTCTGACTCCTCTGTCTGCGGGGCACCAACGGTCTCGGTGCACCCTTACACTCCTTAAATATACAACAGGTCAATGCGATACGAATGGTCTTTTTTCATTCCGATCGTATCTTTGCGGAAAATAATCGCAAGAAACCCAGTAATTGAACCTGAGAAGGGGTGCGTGAATGGGATCTTCGGGCGCGTCGAAAGCTTTCTCAGTCAGCATTCGATGATGCAATAGGCGATTCTATCACCGCTGGTCATGCAGTCTATGCGATACAATGCGTCCCGAAAGGTAGGTTTGGTCTGCTCAGGATTTCTTGGCCGCGGGCCTCGGGGCCGCGGTCTGCTTCTTGTCGGTGGGAGCTTTCCCCTTCGATTCGTGGGCATCCCAGATGGCGAGCATCTCGGGGATGGTGACAAACCGATAGCCTTTCTTCTGAAGGTCGGCTAGGATGCGTGGGACCGCGTCGATGGTTTTCTTCTTTCCGGGGCCGTCGTGAAAGAGGACGATATCCCCGGGGGAAGCCAGGCTCAAAACGTTGTAGGTGATGTTGTTGACGGTCGCGTTTCGGGCCGTGTCGGCGGAGATGCGGTTCCAGAGCACGATGGGATAGCCCTGGGCCATGGCGACCTTGGTCGTGGCGTTGTTCCGGATGCCGTAGGGTGGACGGAAAAGGGTCGGCGTGCGGCCGGTAGCCTTCTTGATCAGGGCCGCGGTCCGGTCGATTTCACCTTTCGCGGCGGATTGGGCCGGTCGAGCCTTGTGGCTCCAGGTGTGGTTGGCAACAACATGGCCTCGGCGGTGGGTCTCGGTGACGACCCCCAGATGGTGAGTTGCATAAGATCCGATCACGAAGAACGTGGCCTTGGCGTTGTACTTGTCGAGGATATTGAGCAGGCGTGGGGTGTTGACGGGGTCGGGGCCGTCGTCAAAGGTGAGGGCGATGACCTTTTCGGTAATCCCTCTGGGCTTGTTGAGCACCAGCTTGCCTCGGTAGCGGGCGGGGACGGTTTGGTCGGCGACCGGCCGCGGAGTCTTGGTATCGGTCGGTTTCACGTTGCCCATCTGAGCGGCGAGGATCAAGCTGAGGGTCAGACTCATGGTTCGCGGTTTAGATCGAAAAGTCCATCGTCGAGGCTTTTCGGAGCATCTCCTTCAAGACGTTGGGGTCGAGCTGTTCGAGTCGCTTGAAGCGGACGCAGCTCTTGCCGATGTTGGCTTTCGGAAGCGCTTCTCGGTACTGCTCGGCGAGGTAGCCGTTCTCATCAGACACGCAAAAATACAGGGAAATGTATTGCTTATTGCTGGCCAGGCCGATCTTGCACCACTCCGCGGGTTTCTCCTTGCACTGGTAGGTGTAGGTGCCATAGCCCAAAACCCCGGCCCGGATGTGGGGTTCGAGTTCGGGGCAGGTCTCGCGGATGAGGGCATCCAGCGCGACCAAGTCGGGCCGTCTCGCCTCGTTCACTTGGGCGAGATACTCTTCGGGCGTCGCGACATCGAGTTGCCCTGTCATGGGCATTACTCTACCGCGCAGCCAGCGATTCGAGGACGTCTTTGGGGTGATCGGTGATGATAAAGTTCACTTTGAGGTCGGCCAGACGGGTGATCTGCTCTCCCGGCGGGACAGTCCAGCAGAAAAGGGGGATCTCTTCCTCTCGGAGTTTGGTCGCGAGTTCGGGATAGGTGTTCAGGAATTGAAAACCGACGCCATCGGCCTTGGCCTCTTGGACTTTAGCGAGAAATGCGGGGAATTCCTCGGGGTTTTGGCGTTTGCTGACGAGCCAAATCGCGGTGATCTCGGGGGCCAGCTTCTTGGCTTCGGTCACGAAGTCATGGTTAAAGCTGAAGATGATCGTTTGGGACTCGGTCTTGTGTTTGCGGACGAGTCGAACCACCTCGGGGACGACGCCCTCACCCTTCTTGATCTCGATGACGGCGACGATCTTGTTCTTGCAGACCTTAATGAAATCCTCTAGGGTGGGGATTCCGGCGTCGGTCATGGTCTTGGCCGGGGTCTCCTTGACGGCGCCGGTCAGGTCGGTCGTGCGGTCTAGGGTCTCGTCGTGCATCACCATCGCGACGCCATCTTTGCTCATGTGGACGTCGCACTCGGTCGCGCTGGCCCCGACCTCGATCGCCTTGCGGAAGCTGTCGAGGGTGTTCTCAGGGAGGTAGGCCGCGGCCCCCCGGTGTCCCACCACGTGGGTGCGGTTCCAGCTCTTTTCGATCAGGGCGCGTGCATCGGGCATCGGCGGCATCGAGCTAAGGAGGGCTAGAGCGAGGGCATTAACCAACATGACTCGGGTGGATTACCCGAGTCATGTTAAGAATTCACCCTTTCTTTTCGAGCTTGTCGCGGTACTTTTCTCGGAACTTCTGGACTTTGGGGGCGACGACCACGGAGCAATAGCCGGCGTTCATTTGGGCCCTTTGTTCGGGGGTGGCCTTTTCGAACTTGACGAAATAGTCCTGGTGATAATCCTCGGCGATGTAGAAGTCAGTAAGGGGTTCCAGAGTCGTGACGATCTTGCCTTCGTAGAGCTTTTCGGCGGTGATCTCGTCGATGATCTTCTGCGCTCGGGCCTTTTCGGCGTCATTGCGGAAGAAGACGGCACTGCGATACTGGGTGCCGATGTCGTTCCCCTGCCGATTGAGCTGGGTCGGATCGTGGGTGGTGAAGAAAATGCGGAGCAGGTCTTCGGCTTCGATGGCTTTGGGGTCGAACCAGACGCGAACGACCTCGGCGTGGCCGGTTCCGCCGGTCACGACTTGCTTGTAAGTTGGATTCTTGGTTGTTCCTCCGGCGTATCCGGATTCGGCCTCATAGACGCCCTTGAGTTCATCGAAGAGGGCTTCAACGCACCAGAAACAGCCTCCAGCGATCACGATGGAGTCGGCGGTGGGGGGGATCGGCGGCTTGGTTTCGGTTTCAGGTGCGTTCATTTTGGGTTTGGAATCGGGGTTGGTTTCTCCCGCCTGGGCGGCTAGAGTGCCGCAGCCCACGGCGCAGGCAATTCCGGCTAGCCAGAGCGCAGGAGAGAGGCGTTGCATGTTGGGTTTCTACGTTGGGATCGCGGGATCTGGTGCCAGGAGCTCTCGCCACCCTTCTTCCTTGGGGAGGCGGTCCATGAGCATCTCGACGCCGCGCAGCGGGGTGAGTTGACCCTTGAGGACGGCATCGGTGAACTCGAAGATCGGCGACGAGACCTGGTGGCGGCGAATCAGGACGGCGACCGCGTCGGCAGTGGCGACCCCTTCGGCGACCTGGCCAACCTCGGCGAGGATCGCGCTGAGATGGCTGCCCTTTCCGATGCCGTACCCGACCCGGTAGTTGCGACTCAGCTTGCTCTGCGCGGTGGCGAAGAGGTCCCCGACCCCCGCAATGCCAAAGAAAGTGCCCTGGTCGGCGCCGAAAATGCGGCCAAATCGGCTCATTTCGAGGAGTCCTCTGGCCATCAGGGCCCCTTTGGTGTTGTCGCCGAATCCTAGGCCGTCGCTGATTCCTCCGGCGATGGCGAGGACGTTTTTGAGTGCACCAGCGAGTTCCACGCCGATGAGGTCAGGGGAGACATAGGTGCGAAAGTGTCGCCCGTTGAAGAGTCGGGCGATCCGCTCGGCCTCTTCCAAATCGGGGTTAGCCACGACGGCTGCAGTGGGGATGCTTCGCATGATCTCGACGGCAAGGTTTGGGCCGCTGAGGGCCGAGATCCGGGCTGAGGGCCGCTGCCGGGCCACGACGTTGCTGAGCAACTCGCCCGAGCTGGGCTCAAGGCCCTTAGCCGCGAGGACGATCGACGGGGAGTCGCCGACGACATGGCTCAGGACATTGCCGACCGCGTGGGAAGGAGCGGCGAGCACCCAGACGTCGTGGGGTTCGAGCGGTTCGCCGAGGAGCCGAGCATGAATGGTCTTGGGGAGGACAAACCCAGGAAGGTAGGTCAGGTTTTCGCGGCGAGAAAGCAGATCCTCGATCACCTGGGGCTCTCGCCCGGCGAGGGTGACCTCGATCTCGTTTCGTCCGAGGAGGGTGGCGAGTGCCGTCCCCCAGCTTCCGGCCCCCAAAACAGCGACTCTCATGGTGGATGAAATTATGGGCGAGTCTAGCCCTCGGGCGGGAGCCTGGGGTATCCTCACCGGTTAGCATCAAGCAACAAATCCATGAAGCGAACGTACCAACCGAACAACCGTCACAAGCGCAAGACGCACGGATTCCGCGTCCGGATGCGCACGACTGACGGCCAAAACGTGCTGAAGCGACGCCGAGCCAAGGGCCGCGTCCGCCTTAGCCCTCGTTAATTTCATCTATTTAGGACCACGACCGAATCAAAGGACTCCGGTCTACCCAATTTGAGCAAGTCTATCAGCGAGGCCAGCGTTTCAGCGGCCGGTTTTGCCGAATCATCTCGGCGGCCGGAACTGGGAAGGTGGGCCTTGCGACGGCCAAAGCCATCGGTTGCCATGCCCGCCGGAACCGGCAAAAACGACGGCTTCGAGAAGCCTGGATTTTGGCCAAGCCCCCTGGCTGGGACCGATTCGACTGGATCTTGCAGGGGAGCAAAGGGCTCGATCAAGCCACTTTTCCGGAATTGGTGGAGGATCTCCGAGCTTCTGGTGCGGGGCAGATGAGGAAATGGCAAAGCGCCTCCTCATCGGATTGATTCGCCTTTATCAGAAGCGCCCGAGGTTGGGTCCAGGGTCCTGCAGATTCGAGCCGAGTTGCAGCGAGTACATGGTTCAAGCGATCGAAAAGTTTGGTGCCGTGCGGGGCGTGTGGCTTGGAATCAAGCGATTGGCAAAATGCCATCCTTGGGGCGCATCGGGATACGATCCGGTGCCGTAAAGCAAAGAGAATTTAGAGTTTCACGATGAGTTTGCCAGCTGGTGGAAATAAGAGCCTTCTCAACATCCTGCTCTTCGGCATGATGATCTTTTTGGGTTTGCAGCTTGTCTGCAATTCGAGACCGCCAGCCCCACTGATCAATACCGCGCCTGAGATCCTCACGAAGATGCGCGAGCTCTCGGTGGAGAACAAGCCGGACCAGGCCAAACAGCTTCTCAGTTCGTACAACACCAAGCTCCAAGAGGACCTCAAGGCGGGCAAACTGAAGCAGCCCGAGCTCGACCGGCTGAGCCTCCAAGCTCACCTCACCGTCGCTGATGCCTATCGCCGCAAGGCTCTGGCGACAAACGATATCAAGGTGGCCGAACTCGGATTTGTTGAGATCAGCAACTGGGAACGGAAGTACAAAAACAACCCGATCTGGAAGCAAAAGATCGACCTCCCAGGAACCAAGGCGACGGAAGTGGTCCCGACCACCGGGGCTGCGGTCTATCAGCAGCTCACCGAGGATCTGGACAAGCGATACCGAGGGGATAAGGTCTGGGGACTCTTCTCGGGTTACTACTTGATCGACAGCCTGGTCAACCTCACGGGCAAGAATCCGGCCTACAGCTACGCCATTGCCGCGTTGATTCTGGCCCTCATCGTTCGGGCGATCATCTGGCCTCTGGCCCAAAAACAGCTCATGTGGGGTCGGCAGATGTCCCAACTCCAGCCCACGATCAAAGAACTGGAAGAGGCCTTCAAAAAGAAGGACCCGACTGGGGCGTATCGCAACACGCCCGAGTTCCAGCAGAAGATGATGGGGCTCTACAAGGAGTATGGGGTCAACCCAATGGCGGGGTGCGCTCCGGCGTTGCTCCAGATGCCGCTGTTCCTCTTCGTTTATGCCTGTATGGTCCACTACCGGTTCGAGTTCCGCAATGGAACTTTCTTGTGGATCAACCCGGGCACCAGTGCGAGTACCAACGGATTCCTGGCCCCCAGCCTCGGCGATGTCGATTACATCCTGCTGGTGCTCTACGGCGTGTCGATGATCGTGTCGACGCTTTTGGCGCCGGTCAGTGACCCCAACCAGGCCAAGCTCAGCCGCCGCCTCGGGATCGGGATCGCGGTCTTCATGACCATCGCGATGGCCCTCTTCTTCCCGGTTCCGTCGGCGTTCGTCTTGTACTGGATTTTCACCAACATTTTCTCGAGTCTCCAATCTCTGCGGGCCTATCGCCTGCCGATGCCCGAGCTCAAGAAGGTCAACGCCCCTGGTGGCGGCGTCTTTCCCGTGGATCCGATCAAGCAGACGGGCAAGAACGGAAAGGCTCACACCAATGGCAAGACCAACGGGAAAGCCGCCACCGACGGCCTCTTCAAAAACCCCAAAAAACCGACCGCTCAGAAGCCCAAGGAAGACTAGGGCCGCAAGAAGCGCTAAGCTATTTCAAGAGAGAGATCCATGCAATCCCTAGAGCTCACCGCAAAAAGCCTCGACGAAGCCAAACAGACCGCAGCCCAAAAGCTCGGCGTCGAACTCAACCAGGTCCAGATCACCGTGCTGGAAGAGACCAAAGGCCTCTTTGGCAAGATGAACTATCGCGTGCGGGCCGAAGTGGCCGACGCCGCGCCGGCGGCCGAAGCCAAGCCGGCCAAGAAGTCGACGGCCAAATCGAAGGCCAAGGCCGAACCCGCCCCGGAACCGGAACCCGAACCGGTGGCCCAAGCAGAAGCCAAGCCGGCCAAGAAATCGGCTCCTAAGGGCAAGGCTAAGGCCGAACCCGCCCCCGCCCCGGTCGTCGCCGAAGCCAGCGATTCGGACGAGGAAGAAGACAACCAAGAGGAGGTGGTGGCGACGGAGGAAGATGCCAACCGACTGACCGCCATGGTCAACGAGATCCTCGAACTTGCTCAACTGGATGCCGAAGTGACCCAAACCGACCTGAACGGGCGCTACGTCAACGTTCAGCTCGATGGCAAGGACGTCGCCTTTTTGGTCGGCAAGCATGGCGAAGTCCTGAACAACTTCCAGTACCTGGTCAACGTGATGGCCAACCGCAAGTATGGCAACGGCGTCCGCGTGACTCTCGACGGGAACCACTACCGCGACCGACGCGAAACCGCTCTGACCGAACTGGCAACCCAGATCGCCGAGCAGGTTCGACTGCGCGGTGAAGAAGCGGTGTTGGACGCCCTACCCGCCTTCGAGCGACGCGTCGTGCACCGAGCCCTCGCCGAGATGGAGGGAATCTCCACCTATAGCGAAGGCGAAGAGCCGAATCGTCGGATCGTCATCGCCCCGGCCTAGGCTCGGGTGCCCCAGTTTGGCCGTCGGGATATTCCCGGCGGCCTTTTCATTTTTGCCCAAGTAAACTCGGCCGATGGCAACAGACCAAGACGTGCGGGCGGAGGCGATGCAGCTCTTTAATCGGTGCTGGGAGCTCATGGAGCAATCGGACCGAACACCGGCCGAGACCGAAGAAATGATCGCCGCGGCTCGGGAGTCGCGATCGCTCTGGGCCCAGGTAGGCACCGGCAAGGAGGCCTCGGTGGGGGAATGGCAGATCTCGCGGGCTTCCCGAGTGGCGGGTCGGACTACCGAGGCGGGGCATCACGCGGAGCAATCGCTCGCCCTGGCCCGGGAGCATGGCCTGACGGACTTCTATCATGCCGCCGCCCACGAGGCGATGGGCTGGGCTCACCACCTGGCCGGGCGATCGGAACAGGCGAGGGAATCGCTTGGGGAAGCGAAGGACCTCTTGAATAAGCTCGAAGACCCCGAAGAGATCGAGATTTTGGCCGCCGACCTCGCGGCTCTGGAAGCGGACCTGGGATGACGTTGACTCCGCGGATCCTGCTCGACCGGCTGCACGCCCTTTGGCCGGACCTCAACCCCGAGAAGACCGTGGATCGGGTGATCGCGGGCCCGGCGGACCAAGAGGTCAGGGGAGTGGCGGTCTGCTGGATGCCCTACCGCAGAACCCTTCGCGAGGCGGCGGAACGAGGGGCGAATCTCGTGATCGCTCACGAACCCACGTTTTATGACCATTGGGAGTTTCGCGGTGAACCCGGACCCGAGGCGATGCAGCCGCAAATCGAGGCGAAGCGGAAGGAGATCGAGGCACTAGGCCTCACCGTGATCCGGTGCCACGACGTTTGGGACGCCGTCCAAGTGCCCGACCGGTGGGCGGAATATCTGCAGCTGGGTCCGGTGGTCGGCGGAGATCGCTACGCACGGGTTTTGCAAGTCGAACCTCAGACCGCGGAGCAGATCGCCCGGCGGATCGCGCACCGAACGGCCGAATCGGGACAGAGTACGGTCGGATTCTATGGCGATCCGGCGCGAACGGTGAATCGGGTCGCCGTGGGGACGGGGTGTTACAGCGATCCGCTTGTGTTGCGTGCGCTGGGGGCCGATCTGGTGGTGGCCGTCGACGACATTCTTCGCTCGTGGATCGCGGGTACTTGGGCCGAAGACGAGGGCTTTCCGATCGTGGTGGTGAACCACGGAGTTTCAGAAAACTGCACCAAGCGGCACTTGGCCGACTTGGTGCAGTCTTGGTATCCCGAACTTCCGGTCTTCTGGATCCCGCAAGGGTGCAGCTACCGGGAAGTCCGCGCTTAGCGGTTCTTGCGGCGCCGAGCCACTGCAGCCAGGCCGAGGCCAAGAGCGGCCAGGGTCGCCGGTTCGGGCACCGGAGTCACGGCCAGATTGACCGGAGTCGAGTCGAAGTTGTACGTGTCTTGGCCGATCCCCACCACGATATCGATGGTGTCGCCCGCGTTGAGGCTCACCGCTCCCAGGGCAAAGGTTTCGGTGTTGGGAGTGTTCAGCGCCGACCAAAGAATGTTGCCATTCCGGACAACGTAGCCGTCGATCCGACCGAAGACGGGCGTCGCGGAATCCCCGCTAGCGAAGTAACCGGTGAGGTTGAAGATGCCGGCAGCCGGAACTGTGTATCGGACGGCCGCCAGTTCGCCGCTTGGGCCGCCATGGAGAGAGACTTCACCCACGGCGATGAATCCATCGCCCCCGTTTGCTCCAAAGATGCCGCCCGAAAGCAGTTTATACGCGCCGGGCTGAGAGTTTGGGCCGGCGAGCCCTCCGATGCACTTGCTTCTGGGGTGCGCGTACCGACCCTGATGCAGAAGTTTTGCCGCAAGCCTTGGTAGGCCGAAGATAGACTCCGAGTTACCATGCCGACTGCCAACGCCTATGCCGCTTTTTCTGCCACCGAACCCCTTGGACCTTGGTCGCTGACCCGCCGCGAGGCCGGTCCGAACGACGTAGAGATTGAGATCCTTTTCTGCGGGGTCTGCCACACGGATATTCACTTTGTTCGCAATGAACTCGGCAACGCGGTCTACCCCATGGTGCCCGGGCACGAGATCGTCGGCGAGGTGCGCGCGGTGGGGTCGGCGGTGACGAAGTTCCGGGTCGGCGACCGAGTGGGCGTCGGATGCTTTGTCGATTCTTGCCGCACTTGCCCGCAGTGTCAGGCCGGGGAAGAGCAGTATTGCGACGCCGGGGCGCGGTTCACCTATAACGCTCCCGAGGCGGACGGAGTGGGGGTGACCTACGGCGGGTATTCGACCCAGATCACGGTCGATGAGAACTACGTGGTCCGGGTCCCCGACTCCTTGCCGCTCGACGCGGCCGCACCTCTGCTCTGCGCCGGGATCACGACTTATTCACCCTTGCGGCACTTTGGACTGCAGGCCGGGCAGCGGATCGGGGTCGTCGGATTGGGCGGATTGGGCCACATGGGGGTCAAGTTTGCGAAGGCGATGGGCGCCCACGTGACCGTGCTCAGCACTTCGCCCAGCAAGGAGGCCGACGCCCTCCGCCTAGGGGCGGATGCGTTTTTGGCGACGGGAGATGGGTCTGTCTTCGAAAGCCATGCGGGGACCTTTGATTTCATCCTGGATACGGTCTCGGCCTCGCACGATTTGCACGGGTACCTGAACCTACTAAATGTCGATGGAACGATGATCGTCTTGGGGATCGGCGACCCGGCCCCGCTCTCGAACATGCCGCTGATTTTCCGGCGCCGCCGGTTGGTGGGTTCGCTGATCGGCGGCATCCGCGAGACGCAAGAGATGCTCGACTTCTGCGGCCAACACGGGATCGTTTGCGATATCGAGCTGATCACCATGCCGCAGATCAACGAAGCCTATGAGCGGATGCTGCGCAGCGACGTCCGCTACCGGTTTGTGATCGACCTCGCCAGCCTGAAGGGCTGAGGCCCGCCGCTTCGGGCCCAATGCCGCACCCTCGCCCCCCGGATCCCCGGGGGGCTCTGCCCCCGGAGCGGCGGGGTTTGGTTTGGCTTGCCGCTCGGCCGTCCGCCTCCTGCTTCCGAGGGCGCAGGCTCGCCAGCCCGGGGCAGGGCTGAGCGTCAGCGAAGCCAGGGCTTGGCCTTGGGCCGGGCCGGCGAGTTAGCTGGGGTCGAGGACGGCGATCCCGTCGGGGAGGGGGCCGGTTTCGAAGGTTCGGGTGACCTTCCACGTCTTGGTATCCACCTCGGCCACCGCGTGGGAGGTCACCAAGACCACCAGCAAGTTGCCAGTTTTGAGCCGAGTGAGGTTCATCGGGATCGGCCATTGCCCCTGATATTGTGGGTCGGCGATCGGCTTCTGTTTGAGCTCGACGCTGGCGACTTTTTTCCAATCCTTGGTGCCAAAGATCTCCAGCGCCCCCGACCCAACGCTGCTGACGGCCAGGTGCTTGCCATCTTGGGTGAAGAGGGTCCGGATCGGCCCGGCGATTCCCTTGAGGGTTTGCGCCACGGTGTAGTCCTCGGTATTGATTATCGAGACGGTGTTGGCCCCGAGGTTTCCGCAGGCGACCCACTTGCCGTCGGGCGAAATCGAGATGCCCTCGGCCCGATCTCCGGTCGGAATTTGCTTGATGACCTTGCCAGTTTTGAAGTTGAGAGCGGTGACGCTGCCCGAAATGGCGTTGACGGTATAGGCCCGGCTGAGATCGGGTGAAAACACGACCAGATGGGTCCCTTTTTGTTCGGTATTGATGGCGCGATGGATCTTGCCCGCCGGGACATCGACTTCGACCAGAGAGTCGGTTGCGTGCGAAGTAAAGACGAGTCGGTCTTTGCTCAGCCAGTGGATCCCATGGGGAAGCGTGTGCGGCTCGATCGAGATCTTGCGCAGGACCTTGCTGTCCCCGAGATCGACCAAGGTGAGGGTCTTTCCGGGCTCTTGGCCGCTGCCCATGTCGCTGATCGCGGCGAGCGTTCCGTCGGGCGAGATCGCGACCTCGTTGGGGTTGGGGCCGGTGGCGAGCTTGGCCCGGACCTTAGCGGATTCGAGGTCGGTGATCCAGACGGTGTTGTCGAGCTTATTGAGCACCAAGAGGGTCGGCTTGGGGACCGGTTGCAGGAGCAGGGTGGCAAGGACAGCAGAGAGCATGGCTATATTACATTTTGTAATACAGGGTTGGTTCCCGACGGTCTTGGGGTGTCGATCGGCGGGACCTTTGGACTATCGGCTCTCGAGCCTTTGCGTAGGGCTTTGTGGTGAGCAATATGAAGGACTTCTCTCTGACTAAGAAGGTTTTGGGCGCCGTGACGATCTTTGTTGCCGGATACGCGATTGGGGCGGTGATCGCCAATGCGACCAAGCGCGAGCCACAAGCTCCACTGGGGCCGAGCGCCCAGTCGCCCGTTCAGGCGCCGATGCCGAAGATGATCTGAGCTGCGGGGATGGTGGGCGGTACAGGATTTGAACCTGTGACCCCTTCGGTGTGAACGAAGTGCTCTACCACTGAGCTAACCGCCCGGAAGGTTTTCAATATACCCCGGGGTGGGGGCGGATGCGGGGCCGGGAGAGGGCATAGAATAGAGGGACATGGCCACTGCTCTCGACCTCGGCACATTGCGCGACCAGTTTCCGACGCTGGATCAGGAGGTCCGCGGGCGACCGCTGATCTACCTGGACAACGCGGCCACTACCCAAAAGCCTTGGGCCGTCTTGCGAGAGATGCAGCGCTACTATCAGCACGACAACGCAAACGTCCACCGCGGAGTCCACAAGCTGAGCCAACGCGCGACCGAGAGCTTCGACGCGGCCCGGGTCAAGCTTCAGAAGTTCGTCGGCGCGGAGCACCCGCATGAGATCATCTTCACCAAGGGGTGCACCGAGGCGATCAACCTGGTGGCCCACAGCTGGGGGCTGGCCAACCTGAAACCCGGGGACGAGATCTTGCTGAGCGGGATGGAGCACCATGCCGACATCGTCCCTTGGCAATTGGTCGCCGAGCGAACCGGGGCCACGGTGCGGCCGATCCCGATTTTGCCGAGCGGAGAGCTGGACCTGGAAGCCTATGGCCAGATGCTGGGCGAAAAGACGCGCCTCGTCGGGTGCGTCCATGCCAGCAACGCGCTGGGCACGATCAATCCGGTGCAAAAGATGGCCGAAATGGCCCACGCGGTGGGGGCGCTCTTCTTGGCCGATGGAGCCCAGATGCTCGCTCATGGAAGGGTGGATGTCCGGGCGCTGGGGGTGGATTTCTATGCGATGTCGGCCCACAAAATGTATGGCCCGACCGGGGTCGGGGCGCTCTATGGCCGGGCCGAGCTGCTGGAGGCGATGCCGCCTTTTCAGGGCGGGGGCGATATGATCCGCACCGTCAGCTGGGATGGAACCACCTTCGCCGGGTTGCCCAACAAGTTCGAACCCGGGACGCCCAATATTGCGGGGGTGATCGGCTGGGGCGCAGCGCTCGACTGGCTCGGTGGATTCGATCCGGAGGCGATTCATGCCCACGAGATGGAGCTCTTGCGTGTGGCGACGGCGGTGGTCGACCAGATCCCGGGGGCACGGGTCGTCGGGACGGCGGCCGAAAAGGTGGCGGTGGTCAGCTTTGTGATGGAACAGGCCCACCCTCACGATATCGGCACGATGCTGGACCAACAGGCGATCGCGATCCGGACCGGGCACCATTGCTGCATGCCCTTGATGAAGTCCTTGGGAGTTCCGGCCACCGCGCGGGCGTCGTTCGCGCTTTACAACGAGGTCTCCGAGGCGGAGGCGCTGGGGCCCGCGCTGTTGCGGGTCGCCGAGACGTTTGGCTAGGTTTCAGGTCGCCCCGGGGCAGGGCTGAGCGTGAGCGAAGCCAGGGCCTGGCCTTGGGCCGGGGCGACGAGGCGTTTTCGGTTAGACTGAAAACAGCATGGCCTTCACCATCGGACTCGACCTCGGCGGCAACACGATCAATCTCACCGGGTACGACGGCGAGCGATTCTTGGTGCAGGAGATGGTCGAGATCCCGGCTCGGGTGACCGAGGGACCCGAGGCTTGCCTCGCCCAGCTGGAGGCCGCGTTCCAAAAAGCGCTGGACTATCTGGGCTGGACCCGCGATCAGGTCGGGGCCGTCGGGCTGGATACCCCCGGACCCGCAACCGCGAACGGGGTTCTCTGTCATGAGGGGCCGGCTAATTTTGGAAATCCTAGCTGGGGCGGATTTGATATCCGGGGCGCGCTCGAAGGGCGGCTCGGATTGCCAGTCGCCTATCTAAACGATGCCAACGCGGCTGCGCTCTATGCCCACTGGTCCGTTTTTGGTCCTAGTTCGGACACGACCAGCGTTTCATTGATCATCGGCACGGGGCTGGGCGGAGGGATCGTCGCGGGGGGCCGGATGGTGGTCGGCCGGGTTGGCTTTGCGGCCGAATTGGGGCACGCCAAGCTCCCTTGCGACTGGCACCCCGAACTCCAGATTCCGGCTACCTGCAACTGCGGCCAAAAGTCCGACCTCGAATCGATCGCCAGTCTGACCGGCATCGAAAAGAACCTGTTGCCGTTCTTCTTGCCGAGATATCCGGACCATCCGCTCCATGGACTTCCGGCCAAAGAGGCGGCCAAAAAGGTGCGGGGCCTAGCCGAAGAAGGGGACCCGATGGCGCTAGAGATCTTCCGGACCCAAACCTATGCCATCGCGGCTCACTTGGAGCTGATGATCAACGCCCTCGATCCCGACGCGGTCTTTATCGGAGGGGGCGGGGTCGAGGCCAGCGAGGAGTTCAGGAGTTGGTATCTGGATGGAATCCGCGGTGCGATCCACTTTCGAGAAGATCAGCGTGGCTTGCCGATCCACATCGTGCCCGATGGCGATCGGGCCGGCGCCCGTGGATCGGCTCTTTATGCCAGTCAGCTCGTGGCCCTATAGGGCGTCGTCACCGGCCGATCCATCCGTGGATCCCGAGTCGCCGCCGGCGGTCGCTCCGCCGCCGATGCCAAACCATGAGACATCGGAGGTCGAGCCATCGGCCCAGGTGATGGTGCCATTGCCCTCGGCATCCCAAACGATGGTCGCCGGGAGAAGAGGGTCTGGACCGACCATCTCGCCCGAGCCGGAGCCATCGGCAAGGCCGGTCAGGGTGAACCGAAAGCCGTCGCTCTGGCTGTTTGTGGTCTGCCAGGATCCGTCGGCGCTATAGCACCCGGTGAATTCGGTCTCTTGGTTGTCCTTGCTCCAGCGGCTGGAATAGGTCCCGTTGCCAAGGCCATCCCATTGGCCGACGTCGGTGCTGGTGCCGAGGCTGGGGTGCACCACTTGGCTGGAATACTCGCCCGAAAAGTCCGTCGCGCTGTAGCGATAGGTGCTTGTCTGGGTGTATCCGGCGGTCGGCCCGGCGAGGATCCGGATTTCCGAACTTCCCTCGGTCGATTCTTCGGTGGAACTCCAGGTGCTCAGCCCGGTCCCCGCCTCTTGGGTCAGGGCCTCATCCAGATAGTACGTCGTCGCATACTGGTTGATGTCGCCGGTGGTCAGGGACCAGAGCCCGAAATAGGGGTCGAAATAGGGCGAGCTGGGATCGCGAATGTCGTTATCCGAACCTGGTTCACTGCTCGACTGCCGAGTGAGTCCGGGCACCCCGAGGGCTCCACTGAGCATCTCCATTCCGGCGTTGGCGGCATAGGCCGAAAAAGCCGAGCGAACCAGGTCGGTCAGCGTGTTCTTGTCGCGCGAGGGAGCAAGGGCTTGCTCGATACCCCCGCCTCCGCAACCCGACATCGAGGCAAGGGCAGCGACCATGGCCAGGCCAGCGATTGTGCGAGAGACACGGTTCATAATTGCCCTATTCTACGCCCGAGCGGCCGAATCGGGACGGTCACTTTTGGAATCGGGCGAGGGCGAAATCGACCAACTCCACCCGGGGCAGGTCGGCGGGGAGGGGAAGGGCAAAGTATTCGCAGCGGTCGGTGGTTCCGTCCTCTTCCCAAGCGAGCTCACCGATTGCTCGGTCGCAGCGGAAGATCAGGCGGAGGGAATGGAGTTCGCGGTCCGGGTGGACAAAGTGGCGGGAGTCCACGGCGAGGAGCTGGCCCCCCGGAATAAGGAGTCCGGTCTCCTCGCGGACCTCGCGGATCATGGCCGCCTCGGGATCTTCGCCGAAGTCGATCCCGCCCCCGGGCAGCGTCCAATGCCCGGCAAAGTCGGCGATCGCGGGGCTGAGCCGGCACAGCAAGACCTGATCAGGCAAGCCGATCAGCCCATACGCCGCGACGCGGGTCTGCTTAGCGGTCAATTTCGCCGAGGACGATGTCGATGGAGCCGATGATGGCGATGACGTCGGCGAGGAGGCGGCCGATGGCCATGACCTCGAGGGCCTTAAGGTTCATGAACGACGACGGGCGCTCGTGCCAGCGATAGGGCCGGTTGGAGCCGTCGCTGACGATGTAGAACCCGAGCTCGCCCTTGCTGCCTTCGATCCCGGCATAGGCTTCGCCGACCGGCGGTCGGAATCCCTCGGTATAGAGCTTGAAGTGGTGGATCAACGACTCCATCGAGTTGTCGATCTCGTGGCGCGGGGGCGGGGCGATCTTTCGGTCGAGGGTGTTGAAGGGACCTTCGGGGAGGCCATCGATGGCTTGCTGCAGGATCCGGCAGCTTTCCTTCATCTCGGCGATCCGGACGAGGAAGCGGTCGTAGCTGTCGCCATTCTGACCAAGCGGGACCTCGAAATCGAAGTCCTCGTAGCTGCAATAGGGGTTCGTCTTGCGCAGATCCCAAGCAACGCCGCTGGCCCGGGCGATGGGGCCGCTGCAGCCGAGTTCGAGAGCTTCTTTGCCGGTGAGGACGCCGACGCCCTGAGTTCGCTCCATCCAGATCGGGTTCGTGACGAGGAGTTGCTCGACGACATCGAGCTCCTTGGGGAATTCGACAAGGAAGGTGCGGAGCTTCTTCTCGAAGCCCTCGGGCATATCGCCGCGGAGTCCGCCGGGGACGATCCAGCTGGGCATCATGCGCACTCCGGAGAAGACCTCGAACATATCGAGGACCATCTCGCGCTGTTGCATGATATAGAAGAATGGAGTCATCGCCCCGAGGTCGAGGGCGTGGGTGCCGAGCCAAACGCAGTGGCTCGCGATTCGGCTGAGTTCGGCGAGGATGACGCGGAGGTATTGGCCGCGCTTGGGGATCTCGCAACCGAGCAGCTTTTCGATGGCCAAGGCATGGGCCAAGTTGTTGCCGTTGGCGTTGAGGTAGTCCATGCGGTCGGTCATGACCGTGCACTTGTGATACTGCTGGTACTCGGCCTCCTTTTCCATTCCGGTGTGGAGGTAGCCGATGACGCATTTGCACTGGACGATGGTTTCGCCTTCGAGTTCCGTGATGACGCGCAGGACTCCGTGGGTGGAGGGGTGCTGCGGCCCCATGTTGACGACCATGGTGTTCTCGCCGGTGCGTTGGAACACGGTCTCGGTGCTGGGCATGAAGGTGTTGGAACTCATTTCTCGAACCGCCTTGAGTTTACCTACGGGCTCTCGGGTGGGAGTGTTGGCTGAAGGAAAAAAAGGAACCCCACCTGCAAGAGATGGGGTTCCTTTGTCGATCGACTTTTAGGAGTCGAACTTACTTGTCGGTTCCTGTGGCTTGGTTGGCTCCGGGCATTCCACCACCACCTTGCGGAGCGGCGGTACCACCAGCACCACCCGGGCTTGCGACGGGTTCCATCTTGGATCCCGGGTGCGCGGATCCGGTCGCGGGTGGCGGGCCTTCGGCGGTTCCACCGTCTCCGCTACCACATCCGACGGCCAGAAGGCCGGTTGCTACCAATGCTGCAAGAAGAATTGCTTTGCGCATGTTGATTAGGCTACCTTAGTTGGGCCAGAGGTGCTTGAGCGCGAAGGCTCCACCACCAAGGTCCGTTCCGCCGGTGATTCCACCGCGCCACTTGACCGACTTCGCGCTACCATCGGTGGCAACGAAGGTGGTCGAACCGTCAACCCACGGGAGGGTTCCGTCGCAGCTCGGGAATCCGTCAGCACCCTTCGGGTCGTCTCCACCAGAGCACTTGATCTTGCCCTTTCGGCCGTGTGGGCCAATGTAGTTGGTTCCGGAGAACACGTTCAGGGCGGCGTTAACCCAGGTACCGGCAGTCCAGAAGTAGTTCATGGGGTTGCTGGCACCGACGAATCCCCAACCGAAGTCCCACATACCGCCTTCGGCGATCATGATGGTGTCGGAAGGATTGGAGACCGAAGTCGTGGTCATCGAAGGAGCTTCTTTGCGGTTGCCCCAGGTGAAGTTAGCCATGGCGGCACCACCGATACCATCGAACCGTCGAGCTTGACCGCCGGTCATCGAGGCAGAGGTGAAGGTGAAGTAGCCGGTCGTGGCCGGAACCGAGGTGTGGGCGAGTGCGCGGAGCGGCATGGCCCAGTGGGCTCGGGACTGGTAGTACCAAGCAGCCGAGTTTCGGTCAGCCGGGAAGCCCCTGAGCTTCGGGTGCTGCACGATGCCCCAGTTCTTCATGTAGGGCTGGACGAGGCCTTGCCACGTATCGAAGGTACCGTCGGTGCTGATTCGAAGCGTCAGAGCGAAGTTATCGTCTGCATCGTTCGAGTACATCAACTGGGCCAAACCGTGTTGCTTGGCATTGCTGATGACCTGGGCATCCTTCGCCGATTCCTTGGCTTGGGCGAAAACGGGGAAGAGAATCGCTGCGAGGATCGCGATGATCGCGATCACCACGAGCAGTTCGATGAGCGTAAAGGCTTTTCGTGCCATTTTGATTTTTCTAGAACTCCTCTTGTGTCATTGTTCCGGCGAAGGAACCTGGAGGTTCCGGCCGTCGCAGGGTGCTATGCGCAACACGAGCCGCTCGCCGTCACCGTTGACGAAGATTTGCTCCAATAAGAACTTCAACGTCAGTCTGCGTCCTGATAGGATTCGATTGATAATGGCTGTGTTCCAACAGCCCGACGTTTTGTACCGATTGAGCGATCAGCTTTGCGTTGCTTTAGAAGTCGTCACTCCCTTTCGGAGCTACTTGCATCGATGCGGCATTTTTCGTGCCAACTTTCACCCGGCGGAGTCCCGCTAGGGGAAATCTCACTGTGGAGGCCCATAGAAACGGGTCTCCGGCATGATCGCCTACTATACAACAAAATTTGTGGAACTCCAAGGACTTTTTTGTTCGTAGCCGACTTTTTTCGGAACTTTCTTTCGCGTGTGCAGGCACCGGCGTTAATACTTGGACTTAGCTTCGGCCTTTAGTCGTTCTACGATTCTTTTCACCTCTTGGCTCCGTTCCTTGGGGGCGACCAAGACGGCGTCATCGGTCACCACCACGACGAGGTTATCCACGCCGAGCAGGCAAACCGTCGTTTCGTCCCGATCCGAGACGATGATGTTGTGGCTTGCTTCGATGGCAAGGGTATCCCCCTGGGTGACATTGTCCTCTGCATCTGGCGAGAGGCTCCGGTCAAGGGCATCCCAACTCCCCACGTCGTCCCACTCAAAGGCGGCTTCAGCCACATACACCTTTTCCGCCTTTTCCATCAGGGCGTAGTCGATGCTAATGCTGGGAAGTTGGGCGAAACGATCGGCGGCGCCGCCGATGTTCCCGCTTTTCAGAAGTTCGGCCAGTTCGCCGATGGCGGTGTAGAGTTCGGGGGCGACGCGCTCGAGTTCGCTGAGGAAAGTGTCGAGGGTCCAGAAGAAGGTGCCGCTGTTCCAGAGGAATCCGCCCTGAGCGAGGAACGACTCGGCGGTGGCGCGGTCGGGCTTCTCTCGGAACTGGCGAACGGGGCGGATCGGAACCTGGGCGGTGCCGATGGCGGGGCTGCTCGATTCGGCCTCGATGTATCCGTAGCCGGTTTCGGGACGATCAGGACGGATCCCGATGGTGACGATGCCCCCAGTGGATTCAGCCACGTCCAGAGCCGCCTCGATCGTCGCTCGAAAGCCTTCGTCGGGGGTGATGCGATGGTCGGCGGCAAGGACGGCCATGCTAGTGTGGGCTCGGGCCTCGGGGTCTTGGGCCAAAAGCTGGGCCGCGACCCAGACGAGGCAACCGGCGGTGTTCTTCTTGTGCGGTTCGGCCAAGAACTGCGCAGGTTGAAGGTTGGGTAGGACCCCCTGGCTTGGTTGGACCAGATGGGGGGCGGTTGCGATGAGGACGTCTTGGGGCAGGATCAGTGGGGCCAGGCGTTCGACCGTCTGTTCGATCAGGGATTTCTCCGGATCGGCGAGACGAAGCAGCTGTTTCGGGCGTTGGACCCGGCTTAGGGGCCAAAAGCGCTCACCCGAGCCTCCGGCCATGACGACGGCGATGCGACGACGAGTACTCATCCCTTATTTAACTCGGGTCATCGTGTAGGGTTCCGTACCGGGACGGGTTGGGGTGACTTCGAGCGTATCTTTGCCTCTCCATCGGATGTCCAAGGTTTGGATTCCGACCAGGTTGGGCCGCACTGAAGCATCAAAGACCGTGCGGAGGGCCTTGGGGAGATTCTTTGGGGTGACCTTTTTGGTGTCGAGGATCAGCCGATTTTCCTCAATCTTCCAGGTCCCAGAGACATCAATCTCGAACTTCACCTTCATCTGTTCGCCCTTGATCGAACCCTTGAAGTTGCCATCTTGGCCGAAGTTGGTGGTGATTGTTTGGCCCTGGACCGTACCGCTCCAATCCCCGACGAGGGAGGGCTTTCCGCACCCGGCGAGAACCCAGGCTATCCCGACGAGGAGGCAAAGGTTTTTCTTGGGGATCATGAGGTTAGTTTGACACAGGGGCGGCGCCGATCCGCTTGAATTGGATGGGCTTGCTATCTGGAGTGCCGGGGATAAATCGCATCTGATCGGTGCCCGTGAACTCCACCGTCCCAACGTCGGGCGACATATCGATCTTGGGGAGCTGCTTGATCAGTTGGGCCTTGGTGCTCGGGTTGTCGGGAAGGTATTGGACGCTCTTTGGGGTAGCGGTGAGGTTCTTTTCGACGAGCGCCCAGTGGCCCCGCACGGTGCGTCGCCAGTTCATCGATTTGTCGAAGAGGTTGTCCTCGTAGGTGCCGTCTCGATAGAAGGAGATTTCTCGCCGAATCCCAGGATCCTTCTTGCCTTTTTGGACGGTGATCACTTCGGACCAAGACCCGACCAAGGGAGTGACTTTCGGCTTGCATCCGGCGACCGAAAGCCCCAGCGTGCAAGCCAGTGCGACCCAAACCCCAACGCGCATCATACTAAGAGTATCTTTCGCAATCTCCATGCCAATTTCAGCCTCTTCGAGCCGTTCCCTGTCTGCGGAGTCTATCGTACTCGCACTCGAGGCGCTCTATGGGCGTGTCGTGTCGGACGATCGTTATGACCCCATGGAGGAGCTCGTGAGCTGCATATTGAGTCAGCATACCAACGACAAGAACAGCTATCCGGCTTTTGACCGGCTGCGGGGCCTCTATCCGGACTGGGAGGTTCTGGAGAAAGAGGATCCAGCCCAGGTCGCGTCGATCATTGCGAGCGCGGGGCTGGCCAAGCGCAAGACCGAACTGATACAGGCGTGTCTGCGGTCGATCCGGGAAGAGCGAGGCGAGTACTCGATTGATTTTCTGCGTCATCTGGCTCCCGACGAGGCGATGGAATGGCTCCAAAAGCTTCCCGGAGTCGGGCCGAAGACCGCGGCTTTGGTGCTCTGTTTTCAGTTCTGGATGCCGGTTCTTCCGGTCGATGTCCATGTCCACAGGGTTTCTCAGCGCTTGGGGTTGATCAAAGAGTCGACCGACGCCAACCGCGCCCATTCTGAACTGGCGGGCTGGGTGCCCGGAGTTCTGGTGGAACGCTTTCATCTGGCCTTGATTCAACACGGCAGGGGGCTGTGCCGCGCGCGACGGCCACGGTGTGAGGAGTGTCCGCTGGCCGCGGATTGTGACTATTGGCGGAGGGCGGCATGACTTTTCCAGAAGAGGTTTTGGACTGGATCGCCACCTCGCCGGACCCCGAGGCGGCCCCCGCGCTCTTGGGCCGATGGTTGGATTCCTGTGTGGATTCGTCGACCGTCTTGGAGCACCTGGTCGAGAGCGGGGCCCTGGGGCGGCTCTTGGTCCATGCCCTCAGCCTTAGCCCCTGGCTGGCCGATACCTTGGCTCAAAATCCCGAACTCGCGGCACTGGCGACCGATCCCCTGATCCTTGCTTCGCCGGCGACGCCTGAGCAAGTGGTTCGAGAGGGAGCGCTTTTGCTGCAGACGGCGAGCAGTCCCACCCACGGCCTCGATCGACTGAGGTGGCTAAAGCAACAGAGGACACTAGGCTTGATCCTTGCCGACCTCGGCCAGATTCACCCTGATGCGGTGATCTGGCAAGGGATCTCGGACCTCGCCATTGGTCTCACGCGGTTGGCCCGGGACTGGACGTGGAAGCAGATCGTCGAATCCCGGGGGGCGGATCCGCACTGTCCGGTGGGGGTCGTCGCCTTCGGAAAGCTCGGCGGGGGCGAACTCAACCATTCCAGCGATGTTGACTTCGTATACGTTCTGCGCGACGACGCCGATGAGGCCCTGGAACGTCACGGAACGCGGTTCTGCGAATCGCTCGGTCGGGCCCTGAGCGACCGGATGGGGCGAGGAGCTCTCTATCGGGTGGATCTTCGGCTGCGGCCCTTTGGCGGAACGGGACCGATCCTCGCCCGCCAGCGCGCGATCGAGGCCTACTACAAAAACTATGCGGAGCCATGGGAGGTCTTGGCCCTCATCCGCTCGGCTTGGATCGCCGGAGATGCGGAAGGTGGGGAACGCTGGGAACGGATGCGCGAGGAGACCTGCTTTAAGGCGAGTCGTTCGGAGATGTTCTTCGAAGAGATCTTGCACCAGCGCTCTCGTACCGAGCAGGGGGCCGACCCGAACGACCTCAAGCGTGGCTCGGGCGGAATTCGGGATATCGAATTTTTGACCCAGTGCCGGCAGATGTTGCGGGGCTATAGCGACCCAGCGGCCCGAGTGCGCTCTACCCTGGCCGCGATCGAGGCCGATCCAGCTCTGGACTCTCAGATGGGGCAGGATTACACGACCCTGCGCCGTCTAGAACACCGGTTGCAGATCGTCCACGACACCCAAACCCACCTCTTGCATACCGATCTCGGGCGGCTGTTGCCGATTGCGCGCAGCTTGGGATTTGCCTCTTCGGAGGAGCTGATCGGGGAAGTGAGCACGATTCGGGCTCGAACCCAGGCGAGGTACCGCGAATGGGCCGACGGATTCCTGGCCGAACAAGCACCACTGGTCCGGCTCGCCGAAGTTTTGGGTTCTGAGCATGCCAGCCTCAGAACCTGGGTCGCCCGTCGGGAGGACCCCGACGCTCTGGCCTCGGTGCTGCTGACGAATCAGTCGAGCCTTGAGCGGGTCTCCCACGGGCTGCACGTTGCGCCTGCGGTTATGGCCGACATCGACGCGATTTTGGTGGAGCAGGTGGTCAGCGGCGAGATTGAGGAGCCCATGGTTCTTCAGTTTCCGGCCGAACTCGACCCTCGATCCGCAGCTCGGCTACGGAGGACTAGCCAGGCGATCAGCCTACGTCATGCCTTTGGGATCGAGGCGAATCCGGGCCGGGTTTTGACCGAGCTATATGACGAAGTTCTTCGGCGGATACTTGGTCCAGACTTGATCGCGATTCGTCTCGGAAGCTACGCGACCGGCGATATGGGCCCCGCTTCGGACGCAGATCTGATCCTGCTCATCTCTCCGGGGGCGGATCCTCTGGAGGCCGAGGTCGGAGCCCAAAAGCTGATACGACAACTGGCCGAGTGGCAAGTCGGAGGGTCGAGCCTGCGGGTGGACTTCCGGCTTCGGCCCGAGGGCGCTGCCGGGCGACTGACCCGGACCCTGGAAGGCTTTAGAGAATATGACCTGACGGCGATGGAGCCCTGGGAACGAATGGCGCTGACGAGGTCGAGTCTCTTGGCGGGCGATGCCGAGGGCCTGAAAGTGGTCCGGAAAGCAGCGATCGGAGTGCCCTATACACCCGACTTTCATGCTTCTCTGATGAAGATGAAGCACCGAATCGAGACGGAGCGGCTCCTACCGAGCCACGTTCAGCGTCACGTGAAGCTCGGTTGGGGAGGGCTCTTGGATATCGATTGGGCCGTCCAGAGCGCGGTGCTGGCCAAGGCTCCGCAGGCTCTACTCGGTGCGGGGGCGGATCTCGAATCTCTTCTTTCGGTTACCATTGATGCCAAAATCCTTAACATTGCTGAGCGCGATGAACTATTGGCCGCTTCTCGGCACCACCAGGCTCTGCGGTGGCGGATCAGCGCTCTTGGATTTGAGCCGGACTTGATTCCCGAAAATCCGGATAGACTCGACACACTGAGTTCGGTGGCGGGCTTTGGGAGCGGAAACGAGATGTTGCGGCATGATCAAGAGATCCGCCGAGCAGTTCGAACGATCTCTGAAGAGGTTCTGAGCCGTCTTTCCACATAGTCTATGGAGCTCGCTCTCTTTTTGGCCGGATCTTTCCTGATCGGATCCATCCCTTTTGGCTACTTGATTGCCAAGGCGAAGGGGGTCGATATTCGTGGGACTGGGAGCGGAAACATTGGTGCTACCAACGTCTGGCGAACCTTGGGCGCAGGGCCGGGGTTGCTTGCTTTCATCTTGGATGTGGCGAAAGGGGCCGTTCCTGCTTACTTTGGCGGTGAGATTCTGGGGGCGGGGCCCTATGCCGTGTTGTGCGGGATCGCGGCCGTAATGGGACATGTTTTTTCACCATGGTTAGGCTTTAAAGGTGGAAAGGGAATCGCGACTGGACTTGGACTCTTAATCGGTTCGGACCCCGTGATTGCCACTCTGAGTTTGGTGTGTTTCTTGCTCGGGATGATCTTTACCCGGATTGTTAGTCTGAGCAGCTTGATTGCCACTGCGCTCATGATGACCCTCAGCATAAGTCTTGCGCGGGATCCGGTCGTGATCGTCGTGATGTGGCTGATGGGAATCGTCATCTTCAAGAAGCACTGGCCGAACATCCAGCGACTGCGGCAAGGTACAGAACCCCAGTTTGAGTTCAAACGGAAACAGGAGAAAGCTCCTTGATCCGTAAGCTGGACCGTTATGTCCTGCGAGAAATGGTGGTTCCGTTTATCATCGGGACCTTGGCAGTGGTTCTGATGTTTCAGGCCAACATGCTGATCGCGCTGTTCAAGAATCTAAACTTGCGCAATGTTCCGCCTTTGGCACTTTTGCAGCTTTTGGTCTTGAAGACTCCGTTCTTTTTGAACATGACCTTGCCGGTGGGGATTGCGCTGGCCTCCTCTCTCGCGATCTCTCGATTGACGCGAGAGAGTGAATTGACGGCGATGCGAAGTGCGGGGATGCCGATTCGTCGTGTGATTCGGCCGGTTCTGATGGCTGGAGTGGTGGTTTCGCTTCTGAACTTCTTCGTGGTGGAGCGGTTGATGCCTCGCACGGAATTTATGGCGCGCAAGCTTGGTAATGAGATCAATATGCTTGCTCTAGCGCCCGACTTGAGGAGTAATGTTGTCCTCTCAATTCAGGCGTATACGGTTTCTATCGGTACTGTGAGTCGAGGCTCGGGGGAAGAGTTAGCCCTGAGTGATGTTCTCCTCATCGAGCGACGCGCCTTCGGCCAAACGATGCTCATTACCTCGCCGCGAGGAACGTATCGAAACGGGAACTGGCGTCTGGAAACTCCGACCTTTCGTCTGTTAAAGGGAGAAACGTTGATCAGTGGCAAGACGGAGCGAGTTCTTGAGATCTATGAACCGATCCGGGTTCCGGACCTCTTTGCCCAGCCCACGAACGAAGAATTACCCTTGGATGACTTGCGAAAGTCAATTGAACAACTCAAAAGGCTCAAGCGAGATACGAAGATGCAGGAAGTGACGCTGCACACTCGCTTTAGTGTGCCTGCCTCTTGCCTGATCTTCTCCCTCACCGGACCTCTTTTTGCTGTTTGGCTTGCGCGAAGTGGCCCATTTGTCGGCGTTCTCTTGAGTGTTGTCATGGTTTTGGTCTACTACAATGCCTTTGTGATCTCGACCGAGATTGTGGGGCGAATGGGATGGGCTCCCCCATGGTTTGCGGCTTGGCTACCGAACCTAATCTTCTTGATCCTGGGAGCGATTGCGCTTTGGCAAATCGAATAGGGGACGGCTTAGTGCTCTTTTTCTTGGCCAATGGGGGCGTTTCGGCCGCGTCCTTACCACCCTTGCGCGCAGGGTTTTTGTACAACATGATTCTTGAGGCCTCAGAAAAGCCGAGACCTTCAGCATCTCGCCCTTTGCCTGCCCCCGGACCCGGCGAGAATCGATTCGTGCTCCGCAATATGGATAAGGGCAGCCGCAGAGGCCAGAAAGTTGTTGGGGAAGGCAATGTACAATTCGAATTTCGTGGCTATATCGTAAGTTGCGATCGTGTTGATGGAGATCTTGATACCGAGATCTTCGTCCTTCAGGGGAACATTGTCGTGGTCGGGGACGGCCGTTCTCTTACGGCAGACCGCGCGATTGTTGACTTCAAAAATCGGACTTTTGAGTACGATCAAGGATGGGCCGAACTAGAGCCTAGTCCTCAGAGCGGACTGACGGGCCCACTCTACATTAACGGTGATTCGGGGACGGGCGCACCGGGCCGTATCACGCTTCGCCAGAGTTCCATCACGACGTGTGATCGGGATGACGAACACTATCATTTTGAAGGTGAAGAAGTCGATGTGATCCCCGGACGGCGGGCCATCTTGCGTCGCGTAAAGCTAAAGGTTCTTGGCAAGACGGTTTTGACGATCCCAACATTAGTAATTCCACTAAATCGTAAGGTCGAGAGGTTTACACCTGAGGTAGGTCAAACTCGAGAGGAAGGATATTACATCAAGACCCTCTGGTCAACGCCTGGGCGCGGGGCGGATACGGTCAGTTATCGTGCTGACTACTTTACAAAGCTTGGAGCTGGGCTGGGTGTGGACCTTGATTATGAAACAAAGAATCTTGGCGGACTGGCTCGAGCGTATTCCCTCTTTGGTTCTGAGCGAACCCGTCTCTTCAGTTCCGATCATCGTCAGTTGGTAGGTCGATCGACGGTGACCTTTCTTGGCCAGTGGATTCAGAACAATTATCTGACCGATCCGCTCGCACGCAACTATAGTGGACGGCTTAACCTCGTAACTCCGACCGATCGGGGGCAGTTTCGAGCAACGATTAATCGCAACAGTTCCAAAACTCCGGCTTTTGGTTCATTGAACGAGAACTTCGGAATCTCTTGGGATGAGAGAGTCTCGAGAACTTTACGGACGAACATCAATCTGGATTACGGATTGAACCGGAGCAAGGGCTTTGGAGCCTTGTCCGAAAGAAAGACTGTGAATGTCAATTTCCGAGGCAATCAAGAGTTAGGAAAGGCAAATGCGCTTTTGGAATACCAACGCGTGATTCCGGTCGGTGAGAATGTCAATTTCTTCAGCTCTTCGGATAGAACGCCCGTCTTTACGCTTTCAACAGAGTCGCGAAAGTGGTTGGGGCGTTCAGAAAAGGATCGGGTTCCGGTAAAGCTGGAGTTTTCGGTCGGTGAGTTGATTGATTCCGTGCGGAGGAACCAGGTTACAAGGTCGCATTTTGAAGTTCAATCACAGAATCGGTTTACGACGGAGGGCCGACATGAGTTCAATTACTCGGTTTTGGGTCGACAAGGAGTCTATAGTGACGACACTGCTCAGTATAACTGGGGCGGCAACTTCAACTATAGCTATCTTTTTGGGTCGAAGAATCGATTCAATCTTCGTTATAGTAATCGCCGTCAGTTTGGCTTTACTCCACTCGCTATTGATCGAATTGGTGAGAGCAACGAGCTTCAGGCGGATCTGGCTTGGCAAGTATTGAGATCGCTGAGTCTCTCCGCTCAGTCTAGTTTTGACTTTGTCCAGTTTCGGCGAAGCCAAACTCCTTGGCAGGGTGTGGGCTTGAGGACAGACTGGAGGCCCAATGACCGCTTTCAATTGCGAGCAAGTAGTAACTACGATACCTTTAATCAGGTCTGGAGCAACGTTCGTTTCGATAGCGGATGGGGAGTCGCCGGAGGATTTCTTGGTATCGGGGCTCGATATGACGGTTTGCGACACACTTGGGGAGCCGTCAATATCATTGCCGAGGGGATCCGTTGGGGTAAGCTGACCACTTCAGCGCTATTAAACTATAATGGCTATCGCAAGCGGTTCGATTCAAGACAGATCGCCTTTATCTATGATCTCCACTGCACAGAAGCGATCTTGCAGATCAACGATCAGTCCGTCGGTTTTCGCCGGGGAACAGAGGTGAGTTTTTTCTTGAGGATTAAGGCGCTTCCTTTTGATACGAATTTTGGGACAGGTCGCCGAGGTCAGCCAGTGGGAACGGGGACGGGAATCAATCTCTAATGAAAAGAATGAGAGCGCTGCAAAAAGGTGACTTAATCGCGTATATCGCGTCGAGTTCCCCCGCCGAGCAAGATCGAGCCCAGGCTTGCTTTGCAACGATGGAGCGAGAAGGTTATCGGGTCAAGGTGATGCCCAATGCCTGGGGCCGAGAGGGAATGTTTGCAAACTCCGATGAGCTTCGGGCCAAGGACTTAAGGGATGCGATCGAGGATCCCGAAGTGCGGATGATTGTGAATATACGGGGTGGTTATGGAGCGAGCCGGATCACGCCGATGGTTCCCTGGAAGGATTTGGTTTCGACCGGAAAGCTGCTCTGCGGCTTTAGCGATACGACGGCTTTCCATTTGGCGATCCAGGCCCAGGGGGGTGTTTCATTGCATGGACCGGACGCCTTAGCCTTCAGCCGCGAGCGTCCGGCTTGGATGTGGGAGAGTTTTCACAATGCGCTCGTTGGTGGAGATCCTTTTGTCCCCAGCGCTCCCGCAGCGGAACCAATGGTCTCTGGCAAGGCAAAGGGTAGGTTGGTAGGCGGATGCCTTACTCTCATCTGTGACGCGATTGGTACCAGTCGCGAGATTGATTGTAATGGGGCGATCGTCGCACTCGAGGATGTCGGGGAGCGGCCCCACCGCATTGATGCCATGTTGGTCCACTTGCTCCAGGCTTGTGACTTAGGTCGGGCGGCGGGAATCCTGATCGGGGCGATGTCGGGGATCGATGAGAAGCGAGAAGATGATCTGGACCCGACTTGGATGGAGATTGTCCGCGGGTTGTTGGGATCGCTTGGGGTTCCTCTGATGGTTCGGGCGCCCTTCGGCCATGTGCCCGCGTACCTGACTCTTCCCCTCGGAGCTGAGGTCGAAATGGACGCTGATGCGGGACGGTTAAGGCTCACGCGGCCCTATTTAGAAGGATAACCGGTGGAAAACCCACTGGAAAAAATTCGGGGAAAAAATTTGCGGCAATACTAGGGGTTGTGGCGTCTGTAGGTCGTTCGCCCCAAGATCTGGTGTTGACCCTATGAAGTGTCCCTACTGCGGAAATCCCGAACAGCGCGTTTTGGATTCCAGGCCTACTCGCGATGAACTCGCGATCCGGCGTAGGCGGGAGTGCATGGGGTGCGAACGCCGGTTCACAACCTTCGAACAGGTCGAGCGTCCTCGGCTCTTTGTGGTCAAGCGGGATGGAGCTCGGGAAGAGTTCTATCGGGAGAAAATCTTGGCCGGGATGGTGACGGCTTGCCGCAAGCGGCCAGTCGCTCATGACCTCCTGCGAGAAATCGCCGAGCGGATCGAGCGAGACCTCTTTGATGAGTTTGAACCGGAAGTCACCAGTCAACAGGTTGGCGACCGCGTGATGGAGGCCCTTCTGGAGTTAGACCAGGTGGCTTTCGTCCGATTTGCCAGCGTCTACCAAGACTTTGAGAGTGCCTCGGACTTTCGATCTGTGGTGGACTCGGTGAGAAAAATTACAAAGAAAATACCCATAGTCGCCAGTGGCAACCCGTCTTAGTTGAGGGACTAAGAAAAAGTGGACACAAACTCTAAAAAGTGTAGTACAATGTCTACATGCCGCTGAGCAAGGAAGACCTCACGGAATGAAAATCGAACGCTATTTCACGAAGCAAGGAAGAGATCGCTACGAAGGCATTACCTTTGAGCCGCGCCGGAGCGAAATCCGCAACCCCGACGGGTCGACCGTCTTTCTCATGGAGAATGTCATGGTCCCGACCCATTGGTCGCAGGTTGCGACGGACATTCTGGCCCAGAAGTATTTCCGGAAGGCAGGGGTTCCTCAGGCGGACGGAGCTGAGGGCGGAGAGACCGACGCGCGCCAGGTTTTCCATCGGTTGGCTGGGTGCTGGCAACATTGGGGAAAGAAGTACGGCTACTTTGACTCGGACACGGATGCCGAGGCCTTTTATGACGAGCTCTGCCACATGCTCGCGCTCCAGGTCGCCGCGCCGAATAGTCCGCAGTGGTTCAATACCGGGCTGCACTACGCCTACGGCATCACGGGCAAGGCCCAGGGGCACAGCTACATCGACCCCGAAACCAAGAAGCTGAAGCGGTCGCAGAATGCTTATGAGCGTCCGCAGCCGCATGCCTGCTTCATCCTCAGCGTATCAGATGACCTTGTGAATGAAGGCGGGATTATGGACCTCTGGACCCGCGAGGCGCGGATCTTCAAGTACGGAAGTGGCGTCGGAACGAACTTCAGCTCGATTCGAGGCGAAAATGAGCCGCTGAGCGGAGGCGGCCGATCCAGCGGGCTGATGAGCTTCCTGCGAGTGGGGGACCGCTCGGCCGGGGCGATCAAGTCGGGGGGGACAACTCGTCGAGCAGCGAAGATGGTGTGTCTCGACGTGGATCACCCCGATATCGAGGCATTTGTCAATTGGAAGGTGAAAGAAGAGCAAAAGGTAGCCGCTCTCGTTACCGGTTCGGTTCTAAACAACAAGCACATCAACGCGATCATCAAGGCCTGCCACACCGGCACCTCGGATGAATCGGCCAAGTTTGATCCTCGCCGAAACTCGACGCTCCGCCGGGCGATCGCCGAAGCCAAGGCGGTGGCGATCTCGCCGAACTACATTCAGAGGGCGATCCAGCTGGCTCAGAACGGGGCGACCTCGGTCGAGTTTCCGGTTTTCGACACTGGGTACGAGAGCGAAGCCTACGTCACGGTCAGTGGCCAAAACAGCAACAACTCGGTCCGCGTGAGTGAGGAGTTTCTGCGAGCCGTGGAGGCCGATGCCGATTGGGAGTTGAAGTATCGCAGTTCGGGCAAGGCGGCAAAGACGATCAAGGCCCGCGACCTATGGCGAGACATCTGCGAGTCCGCTTGGCAGAGCGCCGACCCCGGAACGCAATACGACACCACGATCAACGATTGGCATACCTGTCCGGCGGATGGGCGGATCAACGCGAGCAACCCGTGCAGCGAATACATGTTCCTGGACGACACGGCCTGCAACCTCGCCTCGATCAATCTGATCCGGTTTTATGATGCCGAAAACGGAACGTTTGACATCGAGGGATACAAGCATGCGATCCGACTTTGGACGGTCGTCCTCGAAATCAGCGTGCTGATGGCGCAATTCCCGAGCCCCAGGATCGCAGAACTGAGCTACGAGTTCCGAACTCTCGGTTTGGGTTATGCGAACCTCGGGGCGCTGCTGATGCAGATGTCGATTCCCTACGACAGCCCGCAGGGGATCGCAATCGCGGGTGCCTTGACCGCAGTTTTGGGCGGCGAATCCTATGCGACGAGCGCGGAGATGGCCCGGGAACTTGGACCGTTTGCAGGATACAAGCGCAACGAAGAGTCGATGCTGCGGGTGATCCGCAACCACCGCCGAGCGGCCTACAATGCGACCCCGGATCAGTACGAATCGTTGAGCGTTCCGCCCATGGGAATCGACCCCGACGAGTGCCCGACCGACCTGCTAAAGGCGGCCCGAGAAGCCTGGGACCGAGCCGAAAACCTCGGACGCGCCCATGGGTTCCGCAACGCCCAGGTCACGGTCTTGGCCCCGACGGGCACGATCGGTCTCATCATGGATTGCGACACGACTGGGATTGAGCCCGACTTCGCCCTTGTGAAGTTCAAGAAGCTCTCCGGTGGCGGATACTTCAAGATTGTCAACCAATCGGTTCCGCTCGCTCTCGATCGGCTTGGTTATCACAGTGAGCAGATCGAAGATATCGTGGCCTACTGCGTTGGGCACAAGACGTTGGTCGGAGCGCCGCACATCAACCACGAATCTCTGAAGAGTAAGGGATTTACTCCCGAGGTGCTTGAGCAGATCGAACGGTCGCTGGAAAACGCCTTCGAGATCGCCTTCGCCTTCAACAAGTGGACCATCGGCGAAAGCTTCTGCAAGGAGTACCTCGGGTTCACCGATGAACAACTCAACGATTGGAGCTTCAACATGCTCGTGGCGCTCGGGTTCTCCCGGGAGCAGATCGCCGAGGCAAATGACTACGTCTGCGGGACGATGACTATCGAGGGTGCGCCGCATCTCAAGATCGAGCACTATCCGATCTTTGATTGCGCCAACAAGTGCGGGGCCAAGGGGCAGCGGTACATCGAGGCCAAGGGGCACATCCGCATGATGGCCGCGGCTCAGCCGTTCCTCAGCGGGGCGATCAGCAAGACGATCAACCTGCCGGCCGACTGCTCGATCGCCGAGATCAGCGAGGCCTACCTGATGTCCTGGAAGCTGGGGCTCAAGGCCAATGCGCTTTATCGCGATGGCTCGAAGCTGAGCCAGCCGCTCAATGCCGCAGTCGATGACGCGGCAGCGGCGATCCTCGAAGCCTCTCTCGAAGGGGCAGAGGAAGAGATGTCGGAGCCGGTGCGTCAGGCCGCGCAAAAGCTGGTCTATCGGTACATCGCGCGGCGGCGGCTTCTCCCGGCGCGGCGGAAGGGATACACCCAAAAGGCGCGGGTCGGTGGTCACAAGGTCTACATCCGAACCGGGGAGTATGACGATGGCTCGCTCGGGGAGATCTTCGTGGATATGCACCGCGAAGGTGCGGCGTTCCGGTCCTTGATGAACTGTTTCGCGATCGCGGTCTCGATTGGCCTTCAGTACGGGGTTCCGCTAGAGGAGTTTGTGGAGGCGTTCGTTTTCACTCGGTTCGAGCCGAATGGGGTCGTGACCGACCACGAGAACATCAAGATGTCCACGTCGGTGATCGACTACATGTTCCGCGAGTTGGCTCTGGCCTATCTCGGACGGACTGACTTGGTTCAGGTGAAGCCCGAGGATCTGCGCGGCGATTCGATCGGGCGGCCCGGTCAGAACCCGGACTTCGACGACGAGGAGGAAGGCGGGGAGCTCGTCGGACTCGCTCCCGGGATCAGCACCGAAGACCACTCCTCGCGGGGCTATCACAAGGGCGCCTCGGCGGCCGAGCCGGTCGTGGCTCAGCGCAAGGTGATGCTGGTGGGGGCGGCGGTCAGCAAGACCGAGCAGATCCGCGAAGCCCGGATGAAGGGCTATGAAGGCGACCCCTGCGGTGACTGCGGCGCCTTCACCTTGGTCCGCAATGGCGTCTGCCTCAAGTGCAACACTTGCGGCGCGACCAGCGGCTGCAGCTGAGGCACTAGCAGTCTGTCCCCCTAGATCCCTGGTCTAGGGGGACTATAATAGGGATATGAGCATGGATGCACCCCGAAATGTTCTGCCCACTCCCCAGTCGTCGGCTGCCCAGAAGCCGGTCGAGATGGTTTGGAACGTCCTCCTGAGCACGGATGCGCAGGGAGAGTACGACTTCTTGGCCCGGAGCTTTGATGAGTTCGAGCCGCACTTCCAGAGCGCGATGTCCCAGCTGATCTGGATTCGGAATACCCCCCGAGAAACTTCCCAGGGGCTCTATGAACTGATCCTGCCCGAGGGCCGGACGATGCCCACCATCAGAATTCAGTACGCCCTCACCGACCGGGCGATGGTGGTTCGATCGATCAGCCGGACCAACCTACTTGGCGGCAAGGGCTGAGAGCTCTTTTTTGGCTCGGGCTTCGTACCCAGTTCCTGGGTTCATTTTGATCACTGTTTCGAAGGCGGCCCGAGCCTTTGCCGTTTCGCCGAGCTTGGCGTAAGCCACACCCAGGCACCCATAAGCCTCTCCGCGGAGGTGGATGGAGGTGCGGGGCATCCGCTCGGGGCCGACATAATCGATGAAGCGAAGGCAGTCATCTCGGAGCCGGGTCCAGACCGATCGGTCGTACCAGTCGCTCGGAAAGCGCTCGCCGATGATGATCAGGCTGGCGGCGCGCATCATATAGATATTGGGGTCCTCTGGCTTCAGCGCGACGGCGCGGTCCAGAGTCTCAAGCGATTGCTTCAGAAGCTTCTTGGCCTCATCGGTCTTGGCTTTGTCCAGTATCAAAAGCCCGGATTCCACCATCTGGCCCGTGCCTAGCCACACCATGGCGCGCGCATCCTTCGGGTCTTTTTCGACCATCGCGGCGATCTCCGCATGAGCTTTTCGGAACCGGGCGAAGTCCCCGCGAAACACGGCAAAGTACTCCTTTCGGTATTGCACGATGAAGGGATCCTCGGTGTAGAGCCCGGGCTCGGCGTTATGGTATTCCTTCTTCGGCCACACGAATTGCGCGGAGGCAGCACCGGAGAGCACTTGGCATGCCAGTAGCGGGATCGCTTTCTTCATACATGGGCCTACGTGCGCGGGCTTGTCTCTCTCACCCGGATGACAAACAAAAAAAGCCCCGGGGAAACTCAGGGTGAGTTTGCCAGGGACTTCTTTTTTGAACTTGGGTCTAAGCAGGATGCAGAATCGTTCGCGAAGATGGCAAGCGAAGACCTCGCTTGCCTTCCATCGCCGCTCTCAACTTTTTGTGAGCTCGATGTAGTCGGGATCGAACGGTCCCAACCGGGATCCCCGCGATCTGGGCAATCTCTGCGTAGGGGAGTTGTTCGACATCGGCAAGCAGCACGAGCGTGCGCTGATCGGCCGAGAGCGTCCGGAGAGCGTTGGCCAGATCCTCATCAAGGGTCCGCAGAAGGAGATGCTCCTCGGGCGTCGGCTGATTGTCGGGCGTTTGCACCTGGATTTCGGCGTCGGCGGTGTCGGGGCGGATCGGCGAATCAAAGCTCACCGTGGTCACCCGGCGTTTGCGAGCCCGGTTAAGGTCCAAAAAGAGCCGTGTGACGATTCGCAAAATCCAGTTCTCGAAGGGGCGGTCTCCTTCGTAAGTTTCAAAGCCCCGATAGGCTCTGAAGTAGGCCTCCTGAGTCAGGTCCTCGGCATCGGTCCTATTGCCAGACAGGCGATAGGCCAAGTTGAAGACCTTCTTGTAGGAGCGCTGCATCAGCTCAGTGAATCGCTCACGGTCGATAGGGGGGCTTTCGTTGGTGATCGAAATCGTCCTCATGGTGAATCTCTACTTTTTGGTAACAATTCACCCTGGTAGTCGGTTCCGAGAAACTGTGAAAATTGCGCTTTTTCTTCGCTATTCGATCCCGCCTCCGGTAGGGGCGAACTTGTCGGCGTTTTTCGGCGGCGTATAGGGCCTTTCGGGATGGAGTCCGTTCCATGCAATGGAGGAGAGTTGCTGGAGGAGGACGTCCCCAGCGTTGTCACTCGCCCATCGGCGGTCGGCTTGGTCGTCGGTATAGAGGGTCAGGACATAGTGGTGCCGGCCATAGACGATGCCGTTGTCGCTGCGGCTCCGGCTGATCGCGCCCGACTTGCTCAGGACCCGCACATCGGGCGGGGCGGCTCCGGCGATGAAGTCGTCCCAGTATTGTCGCCCGAGAATGCGCTGGATCCGTTCGGTCCCAGCCTCGCTGGCGACCTTTCCCTTGTAGATCAGCTCATAGAGCTTGGCCATCTCGATGGGCGTGGTCATGCCCATTCCGTAGCGCATATTCCATCGTCGGAAGAAGGTTTGGTCAGATGGGGCATAACTCAGGAAGGCCGTATTATCGAGTCCGAAACTCTTCATGCGGTCATAAATCGCCTGGTTTCCAACCCACATTCCCACAACCTTGGTGGCGGTGTTGTCGCTATAAGTGATCATGAGGTTGCACCAGCCGTCCAGGTTGATTTTTACTCCATCGCGCAAAAAGTAGGCCCACATACTGCTCATATTGGGAGTTCTTTCTGCTGTTTTTGGGACTTCCTTCACATCAGTCCACTTTAGCTTGCCTTCATCCACCTGGTTGATGGCCTCGATCATGATTGCCGTTTTAATGGTGCTGGCGGTGGGGAACTTTCGATTGCCAAGGCGGCTGATCATGGGGCCATCGGGCATGATCTTGAGGCAATAGCCAGCCTTGCCGTCGAACTTCTCGCAGAGCGCATCCATCTTGGTTTGGATCGCGGCCAGGTTGGGTTGGGCGGGGGCGGCGAGAAGGGGCAGCAGCAGTGCGGACCACAACATGACAAATAGAATAGCGAATCCAGCGGTTGGGGTGCCCGATCTCCGATAATAGAGAACATGAGTGAGCCGCTAGACCCGAAAAAATACAAGCCCGAGTCGTTGATGATGAGCTACGGGTATCGGCCCGAGCTCAGCGAAGGCTCGATCAAGCCGCCGATCTTTCTGACTTCGACGTTTGTCTTCAAGACCGCCGAAGAGGGGAAACGCTTCTTTGAAGTCGCTTATGGGAAGTCCCCAAAGAAGCCCGACGAAACGCTCGGGCTGATCTATAGCCGGATCAATAATCCCGACTTGGAGATATTGGAAGATCGACTTGCGGTGTGGGACCAGGCCGAAGAATCGGCCGTTTTTGAGAGCGGCTTGGCGGCGATTAGTACGGTTCTCTTAGAATTCTTGAAGCCCGGAGATGCGGTCTTGCACAGCGCACCCGTCTATGGAGGCACCCATCACTTCATTCATCATGTCCTTCGGTCGCTGAATATTACGCCGATTGAATTTTTCGCGAACCAGACGATCGACGAAGTCGAGAAGCTCGTTGCTGAGCATCCGGAGGGGAGCAAGATCAAGCTCATTTACCTTGAGACTCCCGCTAATCCGACCAACGATCTGATCGACCTGGAGGCATTTGCCGCGCTCGCCAAGCGGCTCGGGGTCGTCTCTGTGGTGGACAATACCTACCTCGGGCCCATGTGGCAGCAGCCGCTCAAACATGGGATCGATTTGGTCGTTTATTCGGCAACCAAATATTTAGGCGGCCATAGTGATTTGATTGCGGGGTCGGTGAGTGGCAGCCGAGAGCTCGTCACTCGGGTAAGGGTGCTGAGGACATTTCTGGGAAACATGGCCAGTCCCCACACCGGATGGATGCTGATGCGGTCGCTGGAGACCTTGAAGGCAAGGACGGATCGACAGGCCTCCACAGCGGCCAAGCTTGCTGACTTTCTTGTCGGTCATCCCAAGGTGGAAAAGGTCTACTACTTGGGTTTGCTCGAAAAAGGCGACCCGCACTACGACGTCTTCCGGAGACAGTGCACGTCCCCGGGGGCGATGATCAGCTTCGATATCATCCGCGGTGAAAAGGCGGCCTTTCGGTTCCTCAATGCCCTCAAGCTGGTTCACCTGGCGGTGAGCTTGGGTAGCACCGAGAGCCTCGCTTCACATCCAGCGAGCATGACTCACTGCGATATCCCCGACGACGAGAAGGCGCGGATGGGGATCAGCGATAAGCTGGTGCGGCTCAGTGTCGGGGTCGAAGATGCAGGGGATCTGATCAACGATCTCAAACAAGCGCTGGAGGCCGTCTAAAGAGACGGCCCCCAGCAAGAGCGCAAAAAGAAAGCCGTTTAGCGGCCCGCGCGGTAGGTGTTCCAAGCCGACTGCATGCGGCTGTTCTGGCCCGCAGTGAACCGGAACATGCAGCTGTCGTTGCTGTAGTCCATGAAGTTTTCGATCGGATCGCGACCCGGGAAGTTGGCGCCGGTGCAGCTGTCGCGTCCGGTCGGGCATCCCGAGGCGGGGGACCGCTCGGCCGGGGTGTCGCTCACGAAGTCGTTGTTCGTCGAACAGCCGCCCTGGAAGGTGTGATAGAGGCCCATCCAGTGGCCGACCTCGTGGGTGCCGGTGTCGCCAAGGTTAAAGGGTGAGGCTGAGCCGCCCGGGAGCGATTGGTTGAGACAAACGACTCCGTCATCCTTGGGGTTTCCGGTGTAGCTCCACGGGAAGGTGGCCCAACCGAGGAGTCCGCCGCCCACGCCGTTCACGTAAAAATTTAGGTCGTCGGCGGTGCCTCGGCGCAGAGTGTTTTTCATCTGCGTTTGGGCGGTGGTGCCGGGGCCGGCGGTGTACCAGGTGCTATTGGTCGTCCGGGTGATCTGGACCAGTTGGAATCGGAACGGCGTAGCCGTGCCGCCCGTGGCGCCCGAAAAGCTGTTGTTCAGGACGCTGATCTGAGAGGTGATCCAGCTATCGGGGATGTCCCCATTGCTGATCCCAGTGCCGCGTCGGATGACGTGGACGTAAACGGGGATGGTGATGGTCGATTGCCGACTTTGTCCGGCGGCCCCCATCAGAGCTTGTTGAACGGCTTCGGCTTCTTGGGCCGTGGGTTCAGGAGTTCCGCATCGATCGTGAACCGGGTAGACCACGACTCCGCTGGTGTTTTCCACCTCCAACCCGACTCCCGTGGCGGCGCGGTCCGAGTTATCCCCGATTCCGCTGTTGTTTCCACCACAACTCGTGACGACGATAGCCGAGGCCACCAAAAGGGCGCCGGCGGTGAGCATCTTCATGCTGTGCATCTTCAGTTTTCTCCAATCCAAACCAGCCCAACTCGTTGGAAGGGCTCCGCAACACTCTACAACACTTTTTGGATTTTCCAAAGAGAATTGCGGGGATCCAAAAGAAAAAAGTGGTTGTGCCTTGGTGAAGGCACAACCCAATGAGTCTTTCTGAGCGGTTGGTTTAGGCCGCTTTGCGCGGCGCTTGACGGTTGGTTTCTTCGGGATTGGCCTTCAATTTGGAGATGGCCTGAAGCAGGTGCACCGAGCCCTCTGTGAGGCTGGAGACTTGGGTGTCGATTTCGCTCATGCTGGCGACCAATTCTTCGACTTGAGCGCTCATTTCTTGAGCACTGGCGCTTACTTCTTGGCTCGCAGCAGAGTTATCGTGGGTGACGGAGGTGATGTTTCGGATCTCGCTCTGAACCTCTCCGATGCTCTCGGCCATGCGGCTCAGGAGTTCCACGTTCGTTTGTGAGATCTCGGCGACCTCGTTCATGGCTTTGCCAAGTCCGGTGTTCAAAACCGAGGTTTCGGCTGCGGTGCTGGCGATGGCAGCGAGACACTCGGCGGCTTCCATACTGACCTGGGTGGCATCACCGACGTCGTCTAGGGTGCGGCTCATGCTCTTGGCCGCTTCCTGACTGACCTCTTGGACTGCACCGATGAGGGTGCTGATTTCTTTAGTTGCCGAGCCGGCTCGTTCGGCGAGTTTGCGGACTTCTTCGGCGACGACCGCAAATCCTCGTCCGTGTTCACCGGCTCGGGCGGCTTCGATGGCTGCGTTCAGGGCGAGCAAGTTGGTTTGGTCGGCGATGGCGGTGATCGTCTGAACGATGTTGCCGATCTCGTCGCTGTGGGCGCTCATCTGTTGGACGCGATCCGCAGTCTCGGTGACGGTAACCTTGACGCGCTCCATCGCGCTGATGCGCTCCTTGATTTGCTCCCAACGGTTGGCTTGGGTATCGATCTCCTCGATCTTCTGGCGAACGCCTTCCACAGCGGTCACGGCTTGTTTGAGGGCTTTCTCTTGGGTTTGGTTGCCTTGGGCGACGCTCGCGTTGTTGGTAACGAGAACCTCCATGCTCTGAGTCACCGAATCGGCGGCTTGGGCCTGGACGCTTGCGCCGTTGGCCAGGCTGATCGTGACGTGGGCGACTTGTCCGGCGGCGGATCCACTCTCGTTCGCGGCAATCTTGATCTCTCGGCTGGTTTGTCCGAGGGCGCTGATCGCCTCATTCGTGCGCTGGACGACTCCCTCAACTTCCTTGACCAATCCTTCGATATAGGACTCGAGAATAAGCGATTGGTCGAGGTTGAGGGTTTTTTGGAAAGCGGCGAGCGTGAGCCCGAGCTTGTTGCTCTTAAACTTAAAGCCCTTCACCATGATCGGGAAAATCACCTGGTAATAGCTACTCATCGCAGCGAAGAACCAGTTTGGGTCGACTCCCACCGTGGCATGAATTTGACCGATAAGGAATCGATTTTGGAAGTATTCCTCACCGAATTCCGCCTTAAAGACATGGGCAAAGTAGCGCCCATTTGTTTGTCGAAGTTTTTCGACGGAAGAGCCGGCTTGGTTGACAAGCGCTAGGGCTTCTGGGAACTTTCCGAGGTGGCCGTAGAACTCGTCAACGATCTTGCCCATATGTGGCGAAAGAACGTTTTCTAGCTCTTGGAGGAGCTTGCGATCCTCGGCCTCGATCCGGTTGATCAAGAGACGACGTTGAATTTCTTGGCCACTAAAGGCGCGTTGTTGAAAGACCATTTCCGTATTCTCCATCGTTCACAGCGCGAACGGCATAGAGTCATCCTTGGCCCCTGTATCTTAAATCTTTACAGAGAATATTTCCAATGAATGTGAAAATTCTTTATGCATTAATTTGAGATGATATGTTCAATCTTTACACTTACTTGCTCAATGATGAAAGAAGAAGGCGCTGGAGTTTTTGACTCCAGCGCCACTCTCAGAATTGAGACGATTCTTGGTTTAGCTCTTTTCGAACTCGGCCAGTCGCTCCTTCATCTCTTCCATCATGCCTTCGGGCAATTCGGCGAGTTTGCTCGCAATCTCGAGGGCCCTCCTTTGTTGGGAGATGGCCTCGGCTTTGTTGCCGTTCTTGAAGAGTGCGAGGGCGTAGGTGTCGATGGCCATCGCCTGTCCGATCCCAGGTTCGCTCTTTTCGGCGGCAATCTTGGCAATCGCCAGAGCGGCCTTCAGGACTTCGGGTTCGGGCTTGTCTAGGCTCAGCATCTCCCAGGCCATCGAGTTGAGGGCGTTGGGTTCGGCGTTCTTTCGTCCGGCGACTTCGGTGGCAAACTTGGCGGCGCCCTTTTGGTCGTATTGAAGCAAGCACATCAGCTTCATCTCTTCCATCTGGCCGGCGAACTCGGGGTACTTGGCCAGGGCCTTATCGATTTCAGCGACGGCTCCGGGGAAGTCTTCTTTTTCGAGGGCGGCTTGGATCGTCTTGTAGGCCTCTTCCAGTTTGGCGGTGTCGGCGCGTTGCTTATCTCGCTGAGCCTTGGCTTGTTGCACGTCGAAGGCCTTGTTGACGACCTTGTCGAGGACCTCGTCCATGTTGTCCATGGGGTGGCCGATCCAGGCGATTTTCCCTTCTTGGTTCACAACAAAGGCGGCGGGGATGCCCCGCTCACCGGCGGCGCGCATCCAGTTCTGGCTCATCTCGTTTTTCTCGGTGTCGAGCCCAACGTGGTACTCCATCTTGTTGCCCATCCCTTCGATGAACTTGGCGACGGTGCTTTCCACGGCGGCGCGGCCTTCGCTGGCGTCTTCCCAGACGCTGATGCCCGCGAAGGTGACTTTGCCGTCAAACTTCTTCGCGAGTTCGGTCAGGTGAGGGATGGTGGCTCGGCAGGGGCCGCACCAGGTGGCCCAGAACTCGACCACATAGACCTTGCCCTTCTCGAATCCGGCGATCGGAGCGCCCTTGAACCACTTTCCGACCGAGAGGGCCGGGGCCGGGTCACCGATGTTGAGTTCCTTTGCCTTGGGAGCCTGAGCCCCCGCTTGACCAGCCAATGCAGAGAAAAATGTGGCAGCGACGACTACTGCCAGAGAGAATCTTGATTTCATAGCTCTACTCGCTGGACGGAGTGTAACCCGAAAAACGTCACACAAAAAAGAATAAAGGTAAGAAAGTCCCAGAATTGCCAGTAGAATGAGGTATGGCTCGAAAGATCCAGCAAGTTGTGGCGATCGGTGCGGTCGCTGGCTTGGCCGTTGCGGCACTGTTTGGGTTCCAGCAACCCAAAGCCCCAGCGGCAGGCCAAAAAGCCCCTGAGTTCACGCTTGCTTCCAGCAAGGGAGGAAAGGTCAGTCTCGCGTCTCTGCGCAAGAATGGCAGCGTTTTCCTCTACTTCATCAAGCCGGGTTGCCCGGTGAATCACGACGCCATCCCGTTCTACAACCGGATCTATTCCGCTCACAAGAACAAAGCCAACTTCGTCGGGGTGATCTCCACCGACAAGGCGGGCTATGACAAGTGGCAAAAGGAATACAAGGCCCCCTACCCGGTTCTGCTCGACCCCGACAAAAAGGTGATCAAGCAGATGGGCGCTCAGCGCTCGCCGTGGGTGATCGAAGTCAAGAAAGATGGTTCGATCGGCAAGGTTTGGAAGGGATACAGCGTCGCAATGCTCAAGGAACTCAACGCCGACCTCGTGAGAGGTGGAGGGGCGAAGGGTGCAAAGGTTGACATCAGCAAGGCTCCGGCCAATTCAACCTTTGGGTGAGCCTTCTAGGCTTTTCGCCCCCGGTCGGGGGCGTCTCGAATAAACTTCTTAGCCGTGAAGGCCATCCATTCCAAGACCGGCGTCCGGCAGTTCAAGAAAGAGATCGCCAAGCTCTATCCTCCGCGGGTAGAGCTTTGTTTTTTGCTCCAGGACTGGGAGGATGCGTATAACGTCGGCGGACTTTGGCGCGTGGCCGATGGGTGCGGAGCGCGGGAACTGATTCTCACCGGTCGGACTCCGGGGCCAGAGAATCCGATGGTGCCCGTTACCAGCCTTGGGGCTCATCGACGCATTCCACATCGCCGCTTTGAGCGGCACGACGACGCGGCCGTCCAGCTCAAGAGCGAGGGCTGGAGCATTGTGACGGTGGAGGTTGCGGATGGAGCCGTGCCCTACCACGAGTTCGAATACCCCGAGCGGACCTGCTTGGTGCTGGGCAACGAGGCCCAGGGGGTCTATACCGGGATGATGAAGCACCGGGATGCGGCCGTTTTTATCCCTATGTATGGCAAGGGGCGGTCGCTGAACGTCCACGTGGCCGCCGCAATCGTGGCGTTCCGGGCCGTGGTAGGAGCCGGTTAGGGGTTAGGGTGTAGGTGATAGGTGATAGGTGATAGGTGATAGGGGTTGGGCGCTGGGGTGGGAACTCAAACGCTAGTTCACCTTCCCATATCCTAACCCCCACACCCTACTCCCTACTCCCTACCCCCTAACCCCTAACCCCTAACCCCTACCCCCTAACCCCTAACCCCTAACCCCTACACCCTAACCCCTAACTCATCAGTCGGCCCAGACGGTGAGGGTCGAGCTAGCCGAGCGGCCAAGGTAGCTGACCGTGATCGTCGTGACTCCGATGTTCCCCGTGTCCTGCGAATAGACATAGAGTCCGTCGGCGAAGAGGTTCCAGTCGGGTTGGATGCTGAAGACATCTTCGCGGCTGGAGGTCCAGGTCACCAGGTTGCTAATGTTGCGGTTCTCGAATCGGCGTCGGCCGTTTTCGCGGATCTCATAACGGCCGATCGCTTGGAAAATCCCGCCTCCGGCAAACGAGGAGCCGTTGTAGTAGGCCTCGACGTTCATCGCGCTGGGGGTCAGAGAAAGGCCGACGAGGCGCTCGCGGACGCGCTGAAGCTGGGCATTGGCGGCCCCGGCGGTGATGGCAAGGACGAGGATCGGAAGATAAGCACGAGCTTTCATGCCTCGTAGGATTGCATGGGGATGTTAGCGGGGGGTTAAGGCAAGGTTAAGGCTGGGGCCACTTTAGGATAAATTTGAGAAATGCCCATCGCCGTCCAGATTGCGCCCGGAAAGAAAGTCCAGCTCTCCAAGATCGACCCTTCCGCCTCGCCCGATTGCGAGAAAGAGGAGGGCCAGGCGCGGCTCATCAAGCTTGGCGAGCGCTTGGCGGAACTCCAAGAACTACTCTTCGCCGCCGGCGACCACTCTCTGCTGATCGTTCTCCAGGGGAGGGACACGGCGGGGAAGGACGGGACCATCAAGAAGATCCTCGAGGCGGTCAACGTGCAGAGCACACGGGTGGCCAGCTTCAAGGTTCCGACCGCGGAAGAGTTGTCCCACGACTTTTTGTGGAGGGTCCACCGCCAAACCCCAGGGCTGGGGGAGATCGTGATCTTCAACCGCAGCCACTACGAGGATGTCTTGGTGGTGAGGGTCCACAATCTCGTTCCGGAAAAGGTCTGGCGGCCACGGTATGAAGCGATAAGGAACTTTGAGGAGTTGCTCGTTCAGTCGGGGACGATCCTAGTCAAGTTCATGCTCCACATCAGCCCCGAAGAGCAAGAGGAGCGGCTCTTGGCCCGAGAAGAAGACCCGCTCAAGAGCTGGAAGCTGAGCGTCGGCGATTGGAAGGAGAGGGAGCACTGGGACTCCTACACGGCAGCCTATGAGGAGGCGCTTTTGGAGTGCTCGACCGAGGCCGCACCTTGGTACGTCATCCCCGCGAACAAGAAATGGGCCCGCGACCTTGCGGTTTTCGAGGTCCTGATTGCGGCGCTGGAGCCTTTTGAAGCGGAATGGAGGGCCAATCTCGAGACCCGGGGAAAAGAAGCCAAGGCCGAGTTGGTCTCTTGGCGAGAGTCCCAAAAATGAGCAACCCCCACCTTCCAGATTTGCTTTGGAAGGTGAGGGCCGCTCGGTCCCCAGTTGAAAAGATGATTAGTCGACGTTCACCGTGGTGCCCGGCTTGTTGATGGCCCCGCCACCCGCGGTATAGGCACGCTTGCCCCAAAGGAAGGCATTCGGGTTGAGCGTCGCGGCAAGGGTTCGGAACTTGGCCGAACTATCCGCGTTCACGTAGTTGGCACCGTCTCCGAATCGCTCAGGTGCGGTGTAGACCAGGTGCACGCGACCATTGCCGCTAAGAGTCTTACAATCTTCCAGCTGCTTCTTCGCGGTGTTCACCGAAACGGCCCAATAGGAAGCTCGACCGACTTCGCTCACCGCTTCGCCGGCGAACGGGCTAACCGTGGCGGCGGCCCCGGTTCCTGCATCTGTGAGGAGGAGCGGGTTGGTCGATCGGTGGGTCTTGTAGGCAAGGCCCGAGGCTTGCGAACTGTCATTGATACACGGAACGTTGTCCGTCATCGGGGCAACGAGGATCGTGCCGGACGGATCGTCCACGACGCCGCTACCAATCGTGTTGGCAGGGTCTGCGGTGCGTCGCTTTCGGGGCATCAGCAGCCCGTTGGCGGTGTAGCTGAGTCGGGGAGCCTGATTATCTTGAACAGTCGCGACCTGGCTGGTCTGACCAGCCGGGACGCCCGCTCCTCGGTTGTTTCCAATGAAGTTGGTGGGAGCGAGGCCTTGGTTCTTGTCGCCGGGGCTAACAAAGATCTGAAGGTTCTTGATGTAGGGCTGCAACGTTCCCGACCAATGGACGTAGCCGTTAGCGCTGGAGTTGTCGTTGACGTAGTAGTAAGCCTGCGGGTAGACGTCGTCGGAGTCGTTCAGATACATCTGAATGGCGGTGCCGATCTGCTTGACGTTGCTGAGGTCTTGGGTCTTCTTGGCGGCCGTCTTGGCTTGAGCAAAGACAGGGAAGAGGATAGCGGCCAGAATCGCGATGATGGCGATCACGACCAGCAATTCAATGAGGGTGAATGCTTTTTTCATGAGGGCTTCATTCCGGCGGAAGGACCGGTACCGGAGAAGAGTATGGCCCATGATTTTCGCGATATTGCCTTTCTTAACACAACCTTAACCTTTCAAAGTGGAACCCGGTAACGACTTTGGGCGTAGCGTTTAGGCCTTTGAACCTAGTGAGTCATACAAAGACAAAAACCCCCCTCCGACTGAGCGGGAGGGGGCTTGGGAAGGGGTCTGATCGAGGATTAGTCGACCGAGACGGTGGTACCGGGCTTGTTGATTTGCTGTCCGCCGAAGCCGTAGGCTCGCTTGCCCCACTTGAATTGGTCGGGGTTGAGCGTATCAGCAAGGGTTCGGAATCGAGCCGAGGTATCGCTGTTCACGTAGTTCGCGCCACTGTCGAATCGGAGCGGCGAGGTGTAGGCGATATTGGCCAGGTTCGCCGCGTTCGAGGTTCGGCAGGTGGTGAGAGCGTTTTGAGCCGCGCTCGTCGAGATGGCCCAGTAGACGGTTCGGTTGATGTCCGAGATACCATCCACGGCAACACCGGCGCCTTGGAAGCCGGCCACGCCGTTGGCTTCCACCAGCGGGTTGGTCGGTCGGTAGCTAAGGGCCGGACCGCTGGCTGCATCGCGGACGCAGTTCAGGGTGTCCGACATCGGAGCGATGATGATCGTTCCGGACGGATCGTCGATTGCGCCACTGCCCACGGCAACGGTACCAATGGCAGCCGTCGGCTTTCCGGGCATGATCAGAGCGTTGGCGACGTAGCTGAGTCGCGGAACTTGGACGTCGAGCACGTTAGCGCGCGAGGTCTGTCCGGCAGCAGGTCCCTTGCCCTGGTTGTTGTTGGTGGAAAGCCAGCTGTTGGGGGCGATCCCTTGGAGCTTGTCGCCGGGGCTGACAAAGAGCTCTCGGTTCTTGGCGTAGGGTTGCAAGGTCCCCGACCAGTGGGTGTAGCCGGCGGTTTCGTTGACCCCGTTGGTCAGATAATAGCTGATCGGATAGACGTCGTCGGAATCGTTGATGTAGAGCTGAAGGGCGGTGCCGATCTGCTTGATGTTCGACAGGTCTTGGGTCTTCTTGGCCGCGTTCTTAGCTTGGGCGAAGACCGGGAAAAGAATGGCGGCGAGGATCGCAATGATCGCGATGACCACCAGAAGTTCGATGAGGGTGAATGCCTTTTTCATGGTTGGGGACCAATTGTGCCGTGCGGACAGACACACCTACCGCACTGCATAAGTGATACTCGTACCGGGCCCCAAAAGTTCGCCCGGAAGGGAAAAAAGACTAAAGCTCGCCAATATCCCGGCCTTTGGCATCATTGTTTCGCACAGCAAAAAAGCGCCCCCCGTCATCTGGCGGGGGGCGCTCTGCGGAGTCGGATCAGTTGCTCTTGACGAGCTGCTTCTTATCCTTGTTTCCGGTCGACTTCTTGAAGACGACGTTCTCTCCGTCGAGCTCGGCGGTGACCACGTCCCCATCTTGGAAGGTGCCCTGGAGGAGTTCCTCGCTGAGCGGATCCTCGATGAAGCGTTGGACAGCGCGGCGGAGCGGGCGCGCCCCGAGATTCGGGTCGTATCCCTTTTCCACCAGCAGGTCCTTGACGGCCTCGCTGAGTTCGATCGTGATGCCAAGACTGGTCGCCTGCTCGTTGACCCGCTTGAGATAGAGATCGGCGATGCGCAGAATCTCTTCCTTCTTCAGGTGCTGGAACACGATGGTCTCGTCGACCCGGTTGAGGAACTCGGGGCGGAAGAGCTTCTTCATCTCTTCGAGCATCTTGTTCTTCATGTTCTCGTAGGTCTTCGGATCGCTCGGGTCCATCTTGACGTCGCGGAACCCGAGGCCCTTGTCCATCTCGATCGGTCGGACGCCCACGTTGCTGGTCATGATGATCAGCGTATTGCGGAAGTCCACTTGGCGACCTTGCGAGTCGGTGAGGTGCCCATCTTCCATGACCTGGAGCAGGATGTTGAAGACATCCGGGTGGGCCTTTTCGATTTCATCGAGGAGCACCACACTGTAGGGATTCCTTCGGACCTGCTCGGTCAGCTGACCGCCCTCATCGTAACCGACGTAGCCCGGAGGCGCCCCGACCAGTCGCGAGACGGCAAAGCGTTCCATGTACTCGCTCATATCGATGCGAATCATGTTGCTTTCCTTGTCGAAGAGGTAAGCGGCGAGGGCCTTGGCGAGTTCGGTCTTTCCGACCCCGGTGGGTCCGAGGAAGATGAAGGTGCCCATCGGTCGCTTCGGATCGCGAAGGCCGCTGCGGCTTCGGCGGATCGCTCGGCTGACGGCGCTGACGGCGTCGTGTTGGCCGATGATGCGCTCGTGCAGATCGTCTTCCATCCGCAGGAGCTTGGCGCTCTCCGATTCCTTGACCATGTTCACGGGGATGCCAGTCCAGCTTTGGACGATCATGGCGATCTCGTGCTCGGTGACCTTAGCTTCGGGCTTTTCTTCGCTCAGCCAGACGTCTTCCTTCTCGGCGATTCGGTTTTCCATCTCGTCCCGATCCGAATTGAGCTTGTTGAGCTCTTCGGCATTGGCATCGAGTCGGGTGAGTCGGTCGATTTCGGTCTTCAGCTTGCTCAGCTGCACCTTCTCTTGGCGGAGCTCCACGGGCGGGAGGCTCTGCTGGAGTCGAACGCGGCTCGCGGCCTCGTCGATCAGGTCGATCGCCTTGTCGGGAAGGCTGCGATCCGTGATGTAGCGCTGCGAGAGCGCGACCGAAGCTGCGATGGCGTCGTCGGTGATCTCGACATCGTGGTGGGCTTCATAGCGCTCGCGCAGGCCCTTGAGGATGTCGATCGCTTCTTCTTCGTTCGGTTCGCGGACTTTGACGGCTTGGAATCGTCGCTCAAGGGCTGCATCCCGCTCGATGTACTTCCGGAACTCTTCTTGGGTCGTCGCGCCGACGCATTGCAGCTCGCCACGAGCGAGAGCCGGCTTCATGATGTTGCTGGCATCGATGGCGCCTTCGGCAGCTCCAGCCCCGACAAGGGTGTGGAGTTCGTCGATGAAGAGGATGACTTGGCCTTCGCTTCGGCGGACCTCTTCCATCACCTTCTTCATGCGCTCTTCGAATTCGCCGCGGTACTTGGTTCCCGCGACGAGTCCGGCCAGGTCGAGGGCGATGATGCGCTTGTCCTTGAGCAGATCGGGAATGTCGCCCTGGGTAATGCGGAGGGCCAGCCCCTCGGCGATGGCGGTCTTCCCGACACCGGGTTCACCGATCAAGCACGGATTGTTCTTGGTGCGTCGGCTTAGGATCTGCATGACCCGCTCAATCTCCTGCTGGCGGCCGACCACGGGGTCGAGCTTGCCTTCGCGGGCAAGTTCGGTCAGGTCTCGGCCAAATTCGTCGAGGGTTTGGGTCTTGGGGTTGGCGGTGCCGCTTCCGCTGCTGCTACCGCGCGACGAACCCGAGCTTCGAGTTTGCGATTCGTTATCTTGGAGGGACATCACCTCGCGGCGAGCCCGTTCCAGTTCCACGCCGAGCTTCGCCAAAACACGTCCGGCCAGCCCGTCGCCTTCTCGGATCAAGCCCAGGAGAAGGTGCTCGGTTCCGATGTAGTTGTTGTTGAGGTTCCTGGCTTCATCATAGGCCAGGTCGATCACGCGCTTGGCGCGCGGGGTCAGGGTCATTTCCTGACTGGGTCGAGCATCTCCCCTTGGGAGCTGCTTCTCGACTTCTTGTCGGATGCGGCCCAGACTAACGCCCAGCTTTTCTAGCACGCGAGCCGCGACGGAATCGGACTCCCGCACAAGCCCGAGGAGAAGGTGCTCGGTGGAGACGTATCCTTCACCGAACTTTTGTGCCTCTTCTTGGGCATAGAACACGACCTTTCGTGCTCGCTCCGTAAATCTTTGCCACATATCAGTTTTTCCTCGCCCTTCGGCTTGACTCTATAGACATGGATTCCATGTAGGTTGTTCTACGTTGTGACCCTGTAGTTCGGACGGCCCGGCCGAACGCATTGACTCAACTCTGCCGTGGCTCCTGGGACAAGGCCCCCAACCTCCTGAAATTACCATGGCTCACGTCGCTTCCGCCGAGCCTTGGGACTATTGTCGGCGGCTGGAGGCCGGGCCCCAAGTCGATCCCGCAATTTTAAGGTTTGGTTAAGGTTTCGCCGAATGCGCGAGTGTCTTAACCTGGGTGGCGTTGAATATCTCTGGAGCTTTTTCCCATGAAGAACCTAAATTTGATTGCCTCGCTGTTGATCGCGACCTCGCTTGCCCCGATGGCGCTCGCCCAAGATATCTCCATCGAAGCAGATGAGAACCTGACCGTCCAGCCGGCGGGTCCCCGCCAGGGAGCCAACGGCCTCCGATTTTTGAACGTTCAGGGTCCGGATAACGGGACTTTCGCCAGCTTCGGCGTCTTCTCCATCAATCCAGCCAACGCCTCGGGTTCGCTGTCGGGTTACTCCGGAATTCGCTTTCAGGTCACCCAAGCCAACGCCGGCTTTACGATTTCGGACGGAATCTTTGGCCTCTTCTTGGTCCAAGAGCAGACTCAGCCGTTCCTGCAAACCAATGCGAATTTGACCTTCGATGTCACCAACTCGCCCTCCGGACTGGATGCCGACCTGAACCCAAGCGGCGCCCCCCTGATTAAGGTCAGCACGCTGACCCACTACTCGGTTCTGAATCCGTCGGGTACGACCTATGACATCTCGCTGGACCTTAGCGGTCCGGCCGGATCATTTATCAGCTCGGCGATCGCCAATGGTGAGCGACTTCGGTTTGCCTTTGCCGTGGCACCTGAGAGCCTTGACCTGAGCGCTGACGGAAACTTTGCTGGCTATGACAACAGCACGCGACCTGGCCCAACGCTGGTTTTCGACTTCCCGAACGCGGTGAACGGAACTCTGAACCTAACCGACTGGAGCGGCAACACCGACGCCGAGTCGGCCACGTTCGAGATCTTCGACGGTTCGACCGGCGACATCATCGAATCGATCCCCGGTGTCAACCTGACTGCCGATGGGTCGTTCGGCTTTGATCCGCTCACGAATTCGGGGACCTACCGGCTGCGAGCCAAGGTGAGTCACTGGCTGAGCAAGGACCTCGGTTCCTTCGATTTTGGAAGTCGGATCACCGGAGCCAACGGAGACCTGCTGAATGGCGACATTGATGGTGACAACAGCGTCACGATCTTTGATTACATCGAGCTGAGCGGAGCCTTCGACTTGAGTGTCGGCCAGACTGGATTCCTCCGCAATGCCGACCTTGATGGCGACACCAGCATCACCATCTTCGACTACATCATCTTGTCGAACAACTTCGACCTCAGCGGCGAGTAATTTCGCCCACGCTTGCCCCCCGGAGGTTGGACCTTTCGGGGGCTTTGTTTTTGAGCCCAAGTTGGGGACCTAAGTCCCTCTTTTGGAACACTGCGAGCGAAACGTTTCTCCAACTCTGTAGTGACTGGATTTGAGTCTAAAGAGGCAGTGAAATCCGGTGGAAACCAGGTTGCTTTTCGGCCACCTGCCCCGGGTACCTTCCTCTGCGGTTCCAACCAGTACCGAGCCCTTATGAAAAAAGCATTTACCCTCATTGAACTCCTTGTCGTCATTGCGATCATCGCAATCCTGGCCGCGATCCTCTTCCCTGTCTTTGCTCAGGCCAAAACCGCAGCCAAGAAAACCCAAGGGCTTAGCCAGTCCAAGCAGATTGGAACCGCGCTTCAGATTTATCTGAACGACTCGGACGACGTCTTGCCCCCGTACCGATTCACCTCGGCCACCCAGAACATCAACCCGTTCTATCTGAAGCTCCGCGCGGCCAACGACCCCCGAGCCGCCACCCTCGAGAGCCGAGGAGGCAACACGATTCGCGCCGTGTTCTTCAACCAGCTTCTAGCACCATACGTGAAGAACGATCAGATCTGGCTCTCGCCGGGCAACGGCAACGGTTGGGTCAACTTCCAAGACAAGGGTAGCCACGATCCTGGATTCCACAGCTATGGTGGACAAAACAGCTACGGCGTTAACAACTACCTGTTGACCTCGGTCAACGAGACCTCGGGAAGTCCGATGAGCTCGACTGCGGTCGCCGAACAGAGCAACACGCTCCTGATGATCGACGCGACGTACTACAACACGCTCCCGGCCCAACCGGTGGGAAGTCGATTCTGCAAGCTGAACGGCTACGATCCCACCAACGGACGAGCCACCAGCTCCTACTTCCACTACTGGAAGCACCTCGGCAACAGCGCGCTGAACTTCAACGCGCTCGGTAACTCGGACCCGGACAACGCGACCAACGCCAACGTTATCAAGCAGATCGAGAACCGATACAGCGGAACGCTGAACATGGTTCGAGTGGACACGAGCGCCAAGGCCATCACGGCCCGAGAAGCCGTCTATGACCTGCGCAACAAGGGTGCCCAGAGCTTCTGGAATCCCACCAAGACCGCCTGCGAATAAGCTTCGGCTCGTCATCCGGTTGAATCAGGCTCCTGCCCGACGGTGGGAGCCTCTTCTTTTGATGCATCCCCGCATCTTTTCTGGTCGTCCCTAGCTACAATACGAACATGAAGAGCGCGGGCAGAGTTGGGTTTTTGGCAGTCGTCTTCATCGCGATGTTGGCCGGAGCCTATGCGATTCTCCAGCGGAGTGCCTTTGCCCCGAAGACTGAAAGCTACTTTGCTGAGTTTGCCGACGCCGGTGGAGTGGCCGTCGGAGCGCGGGTTCTCTTGGCTGGAGTCCAGATCGGACAGGTCGAGAAAGTCGAGCTCGCCCCAAGCGGAAAGGCCCGGTTGACCTTGGCCGTGATGCAAGGGACCAAGATCCCGGCCACAAGTATCGCCGTTCTCCCAACCGCGCTTATCGGGATCGGGGACCGACAGATCGAGCTGACCCCGGATAAGCCGACCGACGCGGCGCTCTCGCCGGGAGCGACGATCCCCGGTGAACTCAGAAGCCCTTTGCAGGCCTTTGCCCCCGATAGTGAAGAGACCGTCAAGGCCCTCAACCAGACCCTGAACACCACAACCAAAATGCTCGAGAGCCTAAACGCCCTAGTGAGTGATCAGGCCCTCAAGCAGGACCTCCAGAAGCTCCTGCAAAGCAGCGCTCAGACGGCCGAATCCTTTGGCAAGCTCGCCGGTCGGTTCGACCAAACCTTGGCCCAAAACCAGGCCGTGATCAACGCCATTCTCCGCAATGGACAGACCGTGAGCCGGGACCTCACGCGAATGAGTGGATCGTTTGCAAAGATCGTCGAGAGTGGGGAACTCCAGGGCAATCTGGATCAGGTCGTGACCAAACTCACCGGCGCGCTGGATGCCGGGACGGCGATGGTGCAAGACATGCGGGCCGTCATCAACAACCCCGAATTGCAAGGGAGCCTGAAGGAGATCATGGCCAACACCGCCACCATGACCAAGACGGGCACCGAGATCGCCGAGAACACCAATACCTTGATTGAAAAAGGGATCGAGGTCGGAGAAAACGTCAACCAGTTGATGATCAAAGCCAACAAACTGGCCGATGAAGCTGGGGAGCTCTTCGATGAAGCCAAGAAGCGGCTCATGGGGCTAGGCGAATCGAGTGGTGGAGTGCTGGGCGGGGTCCGAAACACCAAGGTCCAGGCCGATGTCTTTCGAGAAACCGAACCCAACCGCTGGCGGACGGACCTTAACCTAGAGGTCCCTTTGGGCAAGAACGAGTTGCACCTCGGGATGTGGGACGCCTTTGAGAGCAACAAACTGAACCTTCAGCTCGGGAAGAAGTTCAATTCCAACACGCGGCTTCGGTACGGAGTCTACGGTAGCAAAGCGGGTGCCGGGGTGGATTATGAGTTTGGCAACGGCCTCGGACTCCGGGGAGACGTTTTTGGCTTGAACCAAACCCGATTCGACCTGAAGGCCCGCTATCAGATCAACCGGGATGTGCATGGTTGGCTTGGGCTCGACCGAGTCTTCGACCGCAATTCGATCACCTTTGGTATCGGGATTCGACCTTAGTCGGGTATTCTTTCAGATTCGTTTGGCTGCCACAGCGGCCTAACTCCCGAGCGCGAGAGCGCCCACGGAACCCGAGGACAGACTCAGATGAAAGTAATTCTCCTGCAAACCGTGCCCAAAGTGGGCAAAGAAGGCACCATTGCCACCGTCAAGGACGGCTACGCTCGCAACTACCTCTTCCCGCGGAAGATGGCGATCCTGGCGGACAAGACCCAAGTCAAGGCTCTGGAAGCCCGCAACGCTCGATTGGCGGCTAAGCTTGCCGAAACCAAGGCTAGCGCCGTCAGCCTGAAGGATAAGCTTGAAGGTCAAACCCTGACGCTGGAAGGCAAGGTCGGAGCCGACCAGACCCGACTCTTCGGCGCGATCACCGCCCAAGACATCGCCGATGCGATCAAGTCCAACCTTGGGGTTACGCTTGAGAAGAAGCAGGTCGGCATCCTCGAGCCGATCAAGCGACTGGGGAGCTACAAGATCGCCCTTGACCTGCACCGCGAAGTGGACGCCCACATCACCGTGAACGTCATCGACCCGAATGCGGTCGTCGTCGAAGCTCCGGCGGAAGAAGCTCCGGCCGCAGCCGAAGAAGCCACCGAAGAACTGGTCGAAGCCTAAGCGGGCAGACCCCATTTTCGACTCGGCCCCTGGTGCTATGCGCTGGGGGCCGGGTCATTTATGGCCCGAAAGGGCCGTTCAAAAAGTCCCAAATCATGGTAAACCCGCGAGGGTCAGGGGTGAACAATCCGGGGCCCGAGGCGTTCAAGCCTCACAAGATGGATCTGAGTCTGGGAGTCCGAACGTTGCCGATGCCCCCCCGCCTGGACGCTCAAGCGGAGCGCGATCTCGTTGAACTTGCTCGCCGCCGTAACCTTGACGCGTTCGGTCGCATCGTCGATGCCTACCAGGCCCGAGTCCTCGGCTTTGTGCGGCGGATGGTCAAGGGCCAAGAAGATGCCCTGGACATCACTCAAGAGGTGTTCATTCGAGCCTTTCAGGCGATGGACCGATTTGATGGACGGTGCGGTCTCAAGACCTGGCTCTTTCGGATCGCCTACAATCTCTGCGTTGATCGAAGCCGAAGAACCGATCGATCCGCGACGGAAGTCAGTCTCGAGTTTTCGGACCCAGAATGCGAGCCCCGAGAGTTTGCTGATGACCGCTGGAACCCCGAGACGGTGATCCTCGGCGATGAACTCCACGGGATCGTCGAAGCGGCTCTGGCCAACATGAGCCCGAAGCTGAAAACTGTCCTGCTGATGCATGACGGAGAAGAGATGGCCTACGAAGAGATCGCCGAAACCGTTGGAATTCCCGTAGGAACCGTTAAGAGCCGACTTTTTCTTGCCCGAAACCACCTGAAAACTGCAATCGAAAACTACCGCCAAGGAGAAACTCACCGATGAACCCCGAACTGCTGAAGAAACTCGCTGAAGAAGCCCCGCTGAGTCCGGCCGAGCAGGCCGAACTGGATGCGGCGCTGGGCGGGAGCGCAGCAATTTCGTCGGCGGTTCGAGACCTACCGGCCGAAGAGCCCAGCATGGTCTGGCGTAGTGAACTGAACGAAAAGCTCGCCGCCATGGCCGAACCGCGCAAGAGTAAGCTTGCAGGATTCTGGTGGAAGCTGGCCGCACCGGTCGCAGCGACCGCGGTCATCGGGGCTGCTTTCTTGATGAATCGTCCCGAGGTCGCCAGTTCGCCGGCGGGAATCGCGTCCGCGAGCGTGGAAGAAGAAATTTGGGGCACTCACTTGGAAATGGCCAGCGCGATGGATGTCGCGGAGAGCTATGCTCCGGTGAAGAACGGGGTCGAGGCCCCGACTGGAGAATGGATCGAATGGAGCAGTACCGACCTCGAGTCTTTCTGAGTTCGCTTCTAGCGTTCGGTTTGATCCTGCCGGTCTTGGCCCAACGCGGGCCCGCAGGAGATGCCGTCCGGGATCTTCCCGCTCCGATTCGACTGATGCTGGAACGAGCTGGAAAACAGCGCTACACCGGCCAGCGGATCGTGGAGTTTCGCAGCGATGGTAACCGCATTCGGAACACCGAGGTCGTGACCGTTGATGGCCGCTTTAGCCGGACCGAATTCCTCACGGGGTCCGATGCCGCGGGCCAGATCATCATCGATGGTCCCCGAGGTCGGCAACACTTCTACCCGGATCGAAACGAGATCATCGTGGGTCCGAGCCCCAAGGATGAGGGGTTGGCGCGCTTACGGATGCTCCTGAAAAAGCGCCGCGAGGGTGTGCTCCGGATGACCTTTTCGCCGGGCGGAAATGTTGCCGGCCGCCCAACCCTGCTGATGGCGGTTGCCGACCGGGCCGGAAACTCGATTCAGCGACTTTGGGTGGACGAAGCGACCGGTTTGCCCCTAAAGCGTGAACTCTATGACCGGGTCGGCACCAAGACGGGATCGTTTGAGTTCACCCGGATCAACTTTGCCCCGAGGATTGACCCCAAGGACTTTGAAATCAATCGCCGAGGGGCCAAGATCGTCCCGATTCGAGAGATCTTGCTCGGCAAGGCAAAGGAACTCGGGTTCACGGTCTATTCGCTGCCGGACACGACCGGAGCCGCTCTTCAGAATATCCGGATCGTCGACCTGGCCGGCGGCAAAGGTCTTGTGCAGAGTTTCAGCCGCGACGGTCGGGTGCTCACGCTCTTCCAACTGAAGTCCGCGGTCAATATGGAGCGACTCCAGCGAGCCTCCGGTGGTCGCGGGCGGGCCCACCGCTGGAACGTCGGCGGCTACACATTGGTTCTGGTCGGCGATCTCCCCCCGGCTGAACTCCAAGCCCTGGCCAAACAGGTCCGTCCGCTCTAGCGGAACCTTGAGGCCGTTACAAAGAAGGATGCCCGGAGATTTGTTCCAGGCATTCTTCCTGCTGACCGAGCGCTAAGCCGGACAAATTCCTACTGCAACAGCCGAGTTGGGTTTTGCAGGAAACCGCGAACGACGTTCATGAACTTCGCTCCGATGGCGCCATCGACCACGCGGTGGTCGAACGAGCCGGTGATGTTCATCATCGTGCGGATCTCCAGTTCATCTTCATCGGTCACGACCGGGCGCTTGCGGGTCGAGCTGACGGCGATAATGCCGGCGTTGGGCTCATTGATGATCGCGCCAAAGGTGTCAACATCCAGCATTCCCATGTTGCTGATGCTGAAGGTCGAACCCGACATCTCGTCGGGGAGAAGCTTTCCATCTCGGGCCTTCTTGACCAGTTCGCGAGCGCGGTCGCTCAGCTGGCGGAGGCTCATGGAGTGGGCGTTTTTGATCACCGGGACCAAGAGTCCGTCCTCGACGGCAGCCGCGATGCCGATATGCACCGCACCGTGTCGGAGGATATGGTCGCCCTGGAACGTCGCATTGACTTCGGGCATCTGTTGCAATGCGAGCGCGGTTGCCTTGACGACGAAGTCGTTGATGCTGACCTTGCCGCTTTCTTGAGCTTCGAAGAGGCTCCGGAGTTGCAGAACCGGCTCCATGTCGACCTCAAGGGTGACGTAGAAATGCGGCACCGTCGACTTGGCGTGGGTGGTGCGCTCGGCGATGATCTTGCGGAGGAAATTGAGGGGGACCTTGGTGTCCTCGGCCGTCGCGGCGATCGGCTGGAAGCTCGGAGCGGGCGCCGACGCTGCGGCAGCAGGGGCCGCCTTCGTCGCGACCGAACCGTTGCCGATGGCGGCTTGGACGTCCTTTTCGACGATCCGGCCACCGGGGCCCGAGCCGACGAGGTTGTTCAAATCGATGTGGTTTGCCGCGGCCAGCTTTTTGGCCAAGGGGCTCGCCTTCACTCGGTCGGCAACGGTGGTTCCGCCGGCGCTGCTGGCCGCCGCACCGGTGGTGGCAGCGGCGGGGGCAGTCTCCTCTTCTTCCTTGGCTGGGGCGGCTTTGCGGTCGGCGCTACCCCAATCGGCCGGGAGGGTTTCTCCCTCTTTCAGCAGAGCCGCGATCGGGATGCCCACGGGTACGGTTTGGCCCGGCTGGACAAGGATGCCTCCGAGGATGCCGCTTCCCGGAGATTCGAGCTCCAGCGTGGCTTTATCGGTCTGAATGTTGCCGATGACCTCTCCGGTCTTGACCTTTTCGCCCTCTTTCTTCAGCCATTCGACGAGGGTGCCTTCTTCCATTCCGTCGCCCATCTTGGGCATGATCACTTCGGTCATTTTTCTGATCCCTGCTACGTGGGAAGGATACCGCGCGGCGGCGGGTTCGAGCCTGAAGAGCCTCCTCAAGACCCTCTTGCCTGGGACAGTTGCACTGAGATTTTCGGCCTGTCCTTTTTGGAGAACGTGACATCTTTGTCTTGGATTCAAGCATTTTTGCGGGTGGATTCACAATATTTTTGCTGTACGATGCACAGCATGAGACCTTGGTTGATTGGGATGGGCATTTTTTCAGCGGGTATTGCCTCGGCGAACTTGTTTGTGAACGGGGACTTTGAGGCGGGGAACACGGGGTTCTCCTCCGACTACGTGTTCACGAATTCGAACTCGAGTGAGGGCCAATATACGGTTTCTTCGACCCCGAGTAGCTTCAACGGAGCGTTCTTCAACATCGGCGACCACACATCCGGTACCGGCAAATACATGGTCATCAATGGGGCCACGTCGGGGTCACCGGCCGTCTGGCGGCAAACGGTGGGGATCTTGCCCAACACGACGTACTTCTTCTCAGCTTGGACGTCAACCGCAGTCGGCGGGGGTCCGGCGGTTTTGCAACTCAAGGTCAATGGAAGCAACCATGGTTCTTCCTTCCAATTGCCCAACAACGTGGGGAGTTGGGTCGAATGGACGGTGAGTTGGAACTCCGGCTCGTCCACAAGCGCAACCTTTGAGGTCATCAATTCAAACCAAAGCGTGTTCCCCAACGACTTTTACCTGGACGATATGTCGGTCGTCGTTCCGGAACCCGCTTCACTGATCGGAGTCGGCATCGGTGGTCTGATGTTGGCTCGACAAAGGCGCAAGAAGTCGTCACTATTGAATTCGAAATAGGCCCTGCGGTCCCGCAGACTTCGCTTTTTCTCCCTCGTTCCCAACCTCGTCAAAGGGTTGGGAACTTTCTTTAGGACAAGTCCGATATCCCTTTGACTCGGACTCTACGTCCGGAAGTTGGTATGGGGAAAATGAATCGATTCAAGCCTTTGGCCCTGATGGCCGCCACCCTCGTTCTGATCGGACAATCGCCGATCGTTTTTGCTCAAGCAGAATCCACCAAGGCTCCCGAAGCCGGGAAGCCCGCCGAGCCGGCCAAGACTGAAAAGGATAAGGCCCAAGAGGACTTTGAAAAAAGTGTCAAGGATCACAAGAAGCAAGAGGGCCTCTTCAATGTCTATACCAAGGGAGAATCCGTCCAATTTGAGATCCCAAAGGATAAGTTTGGCCGCGACCTCTTAATCTATAGCGCCCTTAAAGAATCTCCCGAAGGCAGCTATAGTGGTGCGGCTGGAAATCGTGGCGTGGTCCGGTTTGAACTCCGCGGCGACAAGGTCTTGCTTCGACTGATCAGCTTTGAGAACCGGGCCGAAGGCGACCTTGCCCAGGCCGTCCGGATCAGCAACGTGCAACCCATCGTCGCGGCCTTCGATGTGAAGGGCACCAGCGCGGCCGGGGGCACCCTGATCGACATGAGCCGGACCCTCAAGAGCGAGATCCCTGAACTCAGCGTCCGCTTTGTGATGGGTGGAGGAAATCCCGACGCCAACCGGACGTTTGTCGAGCGCGTGACGGCCTTCCCCGAGAACATCAACATTGAAATGCTGATGACCTTTGTGGGTGGAGGAAACAATCAGCTGGGACCGCTGGCCGCTTTGCTCGGGCTGCCGAGCCGCAATACGAACACGGGTCTCATCCACACCAGCATCGTGCTCCTTCCCGAAGACCCGATGATGGGCCGATACTACGACGGCCGAGTCGGCTATTTCAACTACCCTTTCACGCAGTTCCGCAACGAACAAAGTGGAACCAAGCCCCGCTCCTACATCGCGCGCTATCGCCTCGAAAAGAAGGATCCTAAGGCCGAGCTGAGCGAGCCCGTCGAGCCGATCGTTTACTACATCAGCCAAGAAGTCCCAGCCAAGTGGCGAGACTACGTCAAGAAGGGAATTGAAGACTGGCAACCCGCCTTTGAGGCCGCCGGATTCAAGAACGCGATCATCGCCAAGATGGCCCCGACCAAGGAAGAGGACCCGAACTGGAGCCCCGAAGACGTCCGCTATTCCGTCGTTCGATGGGCGGCCCTGCCGATTGCCAACGCCATGGGGCCCCACACGGCGGACCCCCGAAGCGGCGAAATTCTCAGTGCCCACATCATCATGTGGCACGACATTCTGAAGCTCAACCAGGGTTGGTACTTCACTCAGGCTTCGCCGAGCGACCCCCGAGGCCGACGACTCCCGATGCCCGATGATTTGCAGGGCGAACTCCTTCGCTTTGTGGTTGCCCACGAGGTTGGTCACACCCTGGGATTGCCGCACAACGGAAAGGGAAGCGCGATGGTGCCGGTGGCTTGGCTTCGCGATCCGAAGTGGACCCGAGAGAATGGCACGGCGACCAGCATCATGGACTATGCCCGGTTCAACTACGTCGCTCAACCCGGCGACGGGGCCTACCTGATGCCCAAGCTCGGGGTCTATGACAAGTTCAGCATCAAGTGGGGCTATGCGCCGCTGAACGCACGGACCCCGGACGACGAGATCCGAACCTTGGACACTTGGGCCGCGGCGCAGGTCACGAACCCGTTGCTGAGGTTCTATGACAACTTCAATAGTGCTGACCCGACGGCTTTGGCCGAATCGCTGGGCGATGACCCGGTGCAGGCTTCGAGCTATGGAGTCGCGAACCTGAAGCGCGTGATGGAGTATCTGGTGCCGGCGACGACCAAGCTCGGGGAGGATTATTCGCTCTTGGCCGAGATGCACAGCGAGGTCGTGGGCCAGTTCGGGCTCTATATCAGCCACGTGGGCACCGTCATCGGTGGAGTGGTCGAAACCAACTACCACAGCGGCCGAGGTGGCGAGGTCTACGTCCCTGTCCCCAAGGCCAAGCAGTGGGGCGCCATGCAGTGGTTGATCAAGAACGTGCTGGATACCCCGCACTGGCTGATGCGCCGCGATGTGGTCACCCGACTGACCAACGGCGGCCCTGGGGCTCGGCTTCTCCAATTGCAAAACCAGGCGGTGAACTCGCTCCTCAACAATGCCCGCATGGGTCGGATGCTCGCCAATGAGTCGATGAACGGGGCCAACGCCTACACGCTTCGCGAGATGATGGATGACCTCCGTGGCGCGATCTGGGCCGAACTCCAACTGAATCGCCCGGTCGTGGATGGGTACCGACGGGCTCTGCAGCGCAGCTACGTTCAGAACCTGATTGGGAAGATCCCGAGCTACACCGCCGACCAGCGCGCCTATGCGACGCGGGACCTTTCGCTGCAATACGCGGCGATCCAAGGGGCACTGCCGAAGGTGACGGACGAGGTGACTCGGGCCCACCTGAGTGACTTGGCACGGATGATCGATCTGGCCCTGAAGTTCCCGCCGACGACCGCGGCCCCGGCTCCGAATCCGTTCGAATTCCTCTTTGGGATCGAGGACGGGGATCAGCCGCTGCACCGAGGCTGCGGCCACTGCCTGGCCACCGCCCGCGTCCGCGCGCTTGGGAGGTAAGGCACGCCGGAGGCGAGGGAAAAGGGGGACGGCGATGATCTCGCCGCCCCCCTTTTTTATGATCCAGCTTCAATATCGAGCCGGATAGACTTGGTCGGCCACCTGCCTTCCCGTCTCGTCGAACGCCGCGAGGCGGATCACGCGGTCCTTGTCCTCATACTTGGATTTGAACTTGATGATGTATCCGCGCTTGATCGCGTCAGAGATCCCGAGTTCGGCCAGATTGATGACTCCGTTCCACGGCATATCTCGCCATGTGCCCCCGGTTAGGTCGCTCATGATCTTCGCGTCGGGATAGGAACCAGCCGCACGAGAGCTTGCCGGGCCAGACTGGCCAGAGAAGTCGTACGACCGGCTGGACCCGCCGGGTGAGATCGTATGGACGACCGCTGAGCCGGTGAGGAGATTGCCCATCGTGTCGACGGTCCACTCGGTGAAGCCAGTGCCGTCGCCCGCATAGTGCATAGGGGCATCCGTCATGACGATCATCACCCGGGCCGCGTCGGGCCGCCAAGCTGCGCCGGTGAAGGCGTCGCCCATGGCCGTAAGCGGGTTCTCGGGCTCGTCACCGCCCCCGGAGGCAAAGAGCCCCCCGACCCAATTGCTAAAGGCATCCACATCTCCCGAAAGGGCATAGAAGCCTTCGGTCGTGTCGCTAAAGGTGGTCGCGCCGACCTGAACATCTTGTCCGCTGGACTTCAGATCCTGGACAAAGTTGATCACGCTCGACCGCACCCCGGCGATCTCGCCCCCCATCGATCCGGTGACGTCGAGGACGAACATGATGTCGAGCTTGCCCCCGCCTTCTGCGGTCTGAGCGACTTCGATCGGCAGCTTCTGGATGTCGTCCTCGAGGACCACGAAGTTCTCTTCGGTCAGTCCGTCGAGCGGCTCACCGCTCGCCTTCTCGATGACGGCAGAGAGCGTGATCCGAATCGTGTTGGGTTCGGCGGGGTCTTGGCTCACGTTGCCGCCAAGGGTCCAGTTGTCCTCGTCGACCCATCCCGGGAGGGCAAGGAGTTCCAGTTCGACGGTGTTATCGGTATGGGGAGCGAGGATCGTTTCCTTGCTCGCACTCACGATGGTTCGGCCACCGGCGATCTTTCCCCGAGCCTCGACGGTCGCTTCTCCTGCAGGGAGCTCGTCGAAGACCACCTCGGACGTTCCCCTTGGGAAAGTCTTTCTGAACTCGCCCGACTCGGTCTTGACGACGACTTCGATTTCACTGGTCTCGTCGGGAATGACCCGGGTTGGGCTCCCTGGCCACTCGATCTGGAAGACTAGGCGCGAGGTGCCCGCAGTATTGAGAGTCGTGGCGGAAGGATCTCCTGATCCACCGCATCCGGCGAGGGCTAGGACGGCCAGGCCGCCAGAGACGAAGAGTGCGTTTCGGAGGATGTTTTTCACTTGACTACCACCTTGAGGTCGCCGGTGGACGTGACTTCGACGCGAGCCGAAGCGGGGAGAGAGATGATGGCGTTGACGAAGTTGGTCACGTTGTAACCGGCCATCGCCACTTCGACGAGTTGGAAGGTCTTTTTGAGGAAGAACTTGAGCGTGGTGCCGAGGCCCATTCGGGAGGCAATCGTCCGCCAAAGTGCTTCGTCTTTACCGATGAACTCGATACTCAGCTTCACGAGGTCGATCGTGGCGCTGATCATGCCGCTGGCATCGCCCCGTTGAGCCGATTCGACGATGGACCTTGCCGACGCGACTCCACCCGGGCTCTTGGCAATGCCTTCGATCAGGTTTCTGACTTGATTGGCGCCAAGAAGAGTGTTCAGGCCGAGGACGGCATCGAGGACCGGGAGGGCGGCGTATTCGAAGATCGTGTGGAGGTTGGCCGTATCGGTATCGGCACTGACCGTCTCGGATCCGTCGTCCCGTCCCAACCCCTTGATGAAGTAGATCGACCGCGTGGCTCCGGTGTCGGGGTTCATGTCGATTTTGTCGGTGCCGGCCGCGCCAGCAGACCCCGCGCTCAGAGTGAAGATCGAGCCCCAACTGGCCGTTGCTGCGCCGGGGAGCTTGAGATCCACGACCTCTTGCCCCTGTTCCGCTCGACCTCGGAAGTCCTGGCGGACGACCACGACTCGGCGGAATCCTTGGTTCTCGAACCGGACATCGACTTGACCTCCGGAGCCGAGTGTGGCGGCGAACTTCACCGCGCCCGCCAACTCGCGGTCGAGCTTGATTCCCCGGCTGTCGCTGAACTCTCGGACTGCGGCATCGACTGCAGCACGGACCGGTTCTGAGGCGAGGACCGTGGCGAGGTCCGACCCGGCCTGGGAAACAAGGAGGTCTCTCAGTTCGCCAAAGGCCCCGAGACTGGGGATTCCTTGAAGCCTGGACCTCGATTCGGCGCGGTCGGACGAAAAGACGCCGCTGGCCATGAAGATCAACGCCTGGGCGGTGGACTCGGGACTGAACTCGAGTTCTCCGGTGAAGTCTGGGTGGTCAAAGGCGATGCCGACGAGGCGGTCCTCGCTGTCATGCGCGAAGGCGAGCTGCGGACCGGCTACCGACGTGCGGAGGGTGTCGTCATCCGCGAGCGGGACGCTCTCGGAGAACAGAGAAGTGGCAAGGAGTTCCTCGCCGAGCGATGGGTCTGAAGAGGCGGGTCTTTGGCGAGAGACGAGGTCGAGTTCATCCGTGGCTTGAGCGATCACTTTCTCGGCGCCGCCTCCGCCACAACCCGCCAACGAGCCAAAAAGCGCGGTGGCAAGGGCGAGATGCAATGTTCGATTGAGGAGTTTCATAGGCTTTGGTTGTCCTTGCTCCCGGCGGATTGCCGGGGGCGATGCGCCTATGGTCCGATGGATCTGCGTTCTTGGCGGTGGGAGGGATCACTTTGCAGATGTGATCTGGCTCACACCGTGGGCGGGTGGCGGCGCCCCGGCCCAAAGCCAGGCCCTGGCTTCGGCCAGAGGCCTCAGCCCTGCCCCGGGGCGCTGGCGACGTGTCTGCAGTTATCTGGAAAAGCCGAAAAGCTTGTCGCCGGGCGGGGGCGAGATCCAGGGCGCCCCGATGGGATCGGGGCGGGGCCCCTGGGTCGGGAGTGGCCCCGGGCCCGACCGGCAGGGATCCCAAAAAAAAAAACTTCGCCCGACCCACTGGAGTGGATCGAGCGAAGTTGGATCGTGTTGGGGAATCGGTTAGAAGCGGATCCCGGCGAAGATGCCGTAGCCATTCAGGCGGTTGCGGCTACTTCCGACGTACTTGGCTTCGATGAAGACCGGCACCTGGCTCTTAGTGAACTCATAGCCCACGCCGACTTGGTAGCTGAACGTCGTGTGGTTCTTCTTCTGGTTCAGCGAGTTCAGTTCGCGAGCAAAGCCGACACCCACACCAGCGGTGTAGAAGATGCCTTGATTCGAGCGGCCCACGTAGTTCAGCAACACCGGGACGTGTCGAAAGTCCTTCTTCTGGTAGAGATCCACGGAGATGCTGTAGCTTGCGCCGTAGCTATTGCCCTCATTGGCAAATTGAAGATCTCCGAGCTTGTACTCAGCGCCACCGCCGATCCATTGCTTGCCAGCATTCCGCTTGGCCGCATCCGAATTCGGGAAGAAGATCCCCGCTCGAAGCGTAAGGCCCAGCGGGCGCGACTCTTGAGCGTTAGCGATTCCTGCACTAAAGACGCCGACGAGCGCGGCGACCACGATAACCTTGTTCATCCTTGTGTAGTTTCCTCCGTAGGTTCCAGGGAAATTTCCCCTGTATTCATCATAGCACGTGGCGTTTTTCTTGAGCCGCTTCGCGGATGATCTGGAGGGCCAATTCGGCCGTTTTGATCAGATCTTCGCGGCTCACATATTCCTCGTGGGTGTGAATCTTATCCATACCCGTGGCGACCACGATGCTCGGCACCCCGCGAACATTGAAAACGTTGGCATCGCTCCCGCCCAGGGTGGTGCGCAGGGTTGGCTCGAGCCCCAGAGCCCTCGACGCGCGCTGGGCCACCTGCACCACTTGGGTGTCGTCGGCGATTTGATAGGCATCGTAATGCCGCTCGTGCGTGATCTTGGCCACCGCCCCGGTCTCGCTGGCAGCCTGCTCAAACCGTTGGATCATGTGATCCACCTGCAAATTCAACTCTTCGACATTGGTGGACCTGGCCTCGGCATGGATGGTGACCGATGGGCAGACGACGTTGGTCGCCGATCCGCCCTGAATGATTCCGAGATTGGCCGTCGTTTCGGGTCCGATCCGTCCCAACCGCATGCCGTGGATGGCGCGTGCGGCAACCTCGATCGCATTGATCCCCTCTTCGGGATGTTTGCCCGCGTGGGCCGGCCGACCGATGATCTCGATGTGCAGCTTGTCGTGGGTAGCCGTGCGGGTGACAAAGGTCCCCACCGGAGGGCCCGTGTCAAGCACGTAACCAAAGTCGATTTCGAGGTCTTGAATCGGCAGAACCTCGGCCCCTTTTAGGCCAATTTCTTCGGCGCAAGTGAGAAGAAGGTAAACGTCTCCGTGGGGCTCTCCCGATTCCAAAATGGTTTGGACAGCTTCGATGGCCGGGGCCATTCCCGCCTTGTCATCCGCCCCGAGGATCGTCGAACCGTCACTGTAGAAGACTCCATCGCGCTCGATAATCGTTAAGCCCTCGGTCGGCTCCACGGTATCAAAGTGGGCGGAGAGATAGATTCTCGGCGCCCCCGGTAAATTACCAGGCAGCTTGGCGATCAGATTGTTTGCGTTACCGCCAATGCGGCTTCCCGCTTCGTCTTCCCAAACCTCCAGACCGATTTGCTCAAGATATTGCCGGGTCCAATCGACACAGCGACGCTCTTGAAGCGCCGGAGCATTGATGCGGCAAAGGTCGAGAAAAAGTCCAATGAGCCGCTCCTCGTTGATCTTCATTCTCTCTGTTTTACCTGTTCTTATGTCTGCCTGTTCTCCACGGGCGAACCCCTCATCGGCGTAAACTCCTGGACAATGACTTTTCCGGTTACGATCGAAAACGTTGGCACATTTGATGTGGAAGAGGGTACGAAGCTCGTGCGAGCAATCGAGGCCGCTGGAGTTGATATCTCCCACCGATGTGGGGGCAAGGCGCGCTGCACGACTTGCCGGGTTAAGTTCCATACCGCAGAACCCGAATACGTCGATGCGGAACGGGAAAGTCTGGAAGAGGATGGAGTTTTGGGGCAGTTTCGACTGTCTTGCCAGATCAGGGTCGATCGGCCCATGCATGTCGAAGTCTTGATGCGAGCCAGTGAGCAGGGCTGGGAACCTGGTCCGGAAGTTGAAGAATAACGAACGATGAGTGCACAGACTCCGGCCAGCCCTCGGATGACGGCCAATAGGGTTCAGTCCAAAAAGGGGAAAGAAAAGATCGTTTGCCTCACCGCTTACGATTACTCTTCGGCAATCTTTGCGGACGCGGCGGGGGTAGACGTCATTCTAGTAGGGGACTCTCTGGGCAATGTCATTCAAGGCCACTCGTCGACTTTATCGGTGACCCTAGAACAGATGGTTTATCACACCGAGATAGTGGCGCGGGCTACCCAAAGGGCATTAGTTGTCGCTGATATGCCTTTTGGATCCTACCAAGTGTCGATGGGTCAAGCGGTGGATTCGGCGATCCAATTGATGCGTGCTGGAGCCGGGGCCGTAAAGCTGGAGGGTCCGTATTATTCTGAGGTCCAAGCAATCTTGAAGGCAGGGATTCCTGTCATGGCTCATATCGGAATGACCCCGCAATCTGTCCATGCTCTCGGCGGATTCAAAGTCCAAGGAAAAACCGAATCTGAGGGCGACCGACTTTCGGCTGAACTCCAGGCCCTGCAGGAGAGTGGAGCGTTTGCAGTTGTCTTGGAGCTCATTCCTTCGGGGCTCGCGGATCGTCTGACGCAAGAGACCTCCATGGCCACGATCGGCATTGGGGCCGGACCTGCCTGTGATGGTCAGATCCAAGTTTTTCACGATTTATTGGGGATCACTCCCCACCACCTAAAGCACGCGAAGCGCTACACCGAGATCGGACAAACCATGCAGGATGCGATCGCCACATATGTCGGCGAAGTGAAGTCTTCGAACTTCCCGACGAAGGATAACAGTTTTTGATCGTCCTCAAGTCCATAGATGAGATCCGGCAATGGAGATCCGCTCAATCTTCGACGGCGTTTGTCCCGACGATGGGGGCTCTTCACGATGGGCATTTGGAGTTAGTTCGAACTGGAAAACGGCTGGAGTCGAGTTGTTTGGTCTCCATCTTTGTCAACCCCACCCAGTTTGCCCCGGGCGAAGATCTTAGCCGGTATCCCCGCCCTCTAGAACGAGATCTGGAGTTGGCCGCCACGGCCGGAGCCGATGCAGTTTGGGTCCCGGAAGTTGCTGATCTTTATGGGGCTAACGATGTTTGGGTGGAAGTTGAGGGCGTTTCGGCCCAGTTTGAAGGAGTTCATCGACCGACTCACTTTCGGGGTGTCGCCACAGTGGTGGCTAAACTGTTTGGAGTTACGCAACCCACACGGGCTATCTTTGGCCTCAAGGATCTTCAGCAATGCGCCGTGATTCGTGCCTTGGTAAAGGGTCTCTTTCTGCCGATCTCGCTGGAATTCGTCGAGACTATTCGTGAATCAGATGGCCTGGCTCTCTCGAGCCGAAATCAGTATCTCACTCCGGAAGAGCGCGCCATTGCCCCCAGCTTGTACCGTGTTCTCACCCAGACATCGCAACAGGTCCATAGCAGTTTGAGGAGTGAGGACGTTGAAGGACTATTGCGGTTGGCGATCTCTGAACTCACCAAGATTGGATTCACTGTCGATTATTTGGACTGGACGAGCATTCAGACCCTTCTTCCGATAAGGGCTTGGGAGCCCGAATCGCGCTTGGTTGCGGCTGCTCGAATAGGTTCTGTTCGTTTGATCGATAACGTCGCGGTAGGACCTTAAAGAAGAAAATTTTCTGAAATCTTGAAACATGCGCTATGAAGTTAGGGGTAAGATCGTCCTATCTTAGAGAAAGACGATGGCTAAGAAAGCAGCAGACATCACCAAAGCCCTTAAGCTTAAAGCTAAGCCCCGACCGAACGCTCTGACCTTTAGGGTTGGAGTCAAGAAGTACACGCTTCCTTTTGAGGTTCGTGCGCTCAACTCGGATGGGTACCTCTTTGTTCACATTCCGCCCGCCGCCAATATCCTCAAGATCGAAGGTGGAAAGCTGACGGTCGTGGAAGATGACACCAGTGCTGCCGAAGCGCAGGCATCTTTCCGCGAAAGTCGCAAGCGGGGTGGTCGCACTCGCGGCGCTACGAAGTCGGTGGAACTGGATCCAGCGATTGCGGATGCACTGAAGAAGATTCCTAGCGGATATAAGCTCGTCTTTGATGCGAGCGGTGCGCCACGGTTGGCAAAAACTCGCAAGCGAAGCAAGTAACTTCGCTCCGAAAGTTTATGGGAGAGATCACTCAATGGGTCTCTCCCATTTCGTTTCTGGCCGTCGCCGGATATACTCTCATCCACATTGGCCGGCATAGCTCAGTGGTAGAGCGGCTGTTTTGTAAACAGCGGGTCGCGGGTTCGAGTCCTGTTGCCGGCTCCAGGTTTTGGGGGTGGGTATCCCGAGCGCAGGGGCCGCCGGCTGGGTGGCCCCGGCGCGCGGGATTGCGGTACCCAGGTTCACCCTGCTGACAGCGCCAGGGCGGTCATGACTCTGACTCCGATGGCCAGCGCGTCATCGTTGAAGTCGAACACCGGAGTGTGGACGCTCGGGTAGGTTTCTTGACCTTCGGGGATCAGGCCGAGTTGGAAGAAGCAGCAGGGGCATTCCGTGCCGTAATAGGCAAAGTCTTCTCCGCCCATGGTGGGTTTTCCGTCGTCCGAGACCTTGTCGGCCCCCAAAACTCCGGTGGCAACTTGCAAGAACCGCTGAACGGCGCGTTCGTCGTTGACTGTGACCGGATACCCCTCGTTGAGTGTGACGTTGGCCCTCAGGTTGCTCGCCATGGCGATCCCCTGCGAGATCTCATGGACCCGCGCTTTGGCGAACTCCCTAAGTTCGGGTGTCATGGTCCGGATCGTGCCATGCAGCGTGGCCGACATCGGAATCACGTTGTTGGTGCTTCCGGCGTGCAACGAGCCCACCGTCACGACCACCTGCTCAAACGGCCCTACATTCCTTGATGCGATTTGCTGGAGGGCCAAGACCAAGTGGGCGGCCGCGACAATGGGGTCCCGGGTGGTCTCCGGCATCGCGGCGTGTCCGCCTTGCCCTTCCAGATCAATGATGAATTCGTCGGTGCTGGCCATCAGCGGGCCGACCCGGGTGGCGACGTGCCCGATCGGGACGCTGGTCCAGCCATGCAGACCGAACATCATGTCGGCCTTGTTTCCGAGCAGGGAACCATTCAGGCACCCGTCTTCGACCATGTATTTGGCCCCCGCACCGCCTTCTTCGGCGGGTTGAAAGACGAAGAGCACATTGTTGGGGCGATGGCCGGTTTTGGCCAGCTCGTTCGCCACTCCGAGCAGGATCGTGGTGTGTCCGTCATGGCCACAGGCATGCATCCGGCCGGGGATCGTGCTGGCATAGGGCTTGCCGGTCTCTTCGTGAATCGGCAACGCATCCATATCGGCGCGCAGCGCGATTGTGGGAGCGGATTCGGGATCGGTGGTGGCGGGGAGGTAGCCCAGCACGCCGGTGCCAAGTGCGAGCCCAGCTCGGAACTCGATCCCGAGGGCGGTCAGGTGTCGTTGGACCAACTCGCTGGCGTAAGTTTCTTCAAACCGAATCTGGGGATGAGCATGTAGGTCGTGTCGGATTTCGAGCAGGTCCATGATGGATGGTAGGGTACCTAGACCGGAGCGGTGGTTCTTGGTAAGATTCGGGGCATGGTGACTCTTGCCGCGCTATTGTCGGCCTCTTTGCTCGCCGCTCCCGCAACGCCTAGTCCCAGCTACCGTCTTCAGACGAGGAAGGTCGTCTCCAAAGGGCGCTATGAAGCCGAGGCCAGCTATCCTGTTTTCTCGTCTAAGAGTGAGCTGGCCCGGATTGCCAACACGACTCTTCAGCGTCAATCGGAGAAGATCCTCTCGGTATGGACAAAGGAGGTCGACCAGGAGTTCTTGCCAAAAGGAAGCCCACTCCCTCCGAATCCTTATGGCTTTGATCTCGATTCGAGTGTGGAGAGCTCAGGGCCCTCGCTGATCAGCGTGGTCAGTACGGTCTACACCTACACCGGTGGCGCGCATCCCAATCGCTACTTTGTCGCCTCGAACTTTGGGGTGGTGAAGGGTAAGGCCAAGCAGATCACGATCGGGGATCTCTTCCGACCCGGTGTCGACTATCTCCAAGAGATCACCATGAACGTGATGCCCGAATTGGTACGAAGGGAAGCGGGCTGGGTCGAGAGCGGATGGATGCGCGAGGTGGACGCCGCACGGGCCAACATCTTCACCGTCAACGCAAAGGGGATTACGTTCTACTTCGAGCCCTATAGTGCCGGGAGCTACGCCGAAGGGGATTACATCGTGACGGTGCCGTTCTCAGAGTTCACGGGGCTGGACCGAACCGGGCCGCTCCGCCAATTGCGTTGGTGATGACCCGGTTCAAAGAGCGAGCGGCCCTATAATGAAGGGATGCTCGCTCTTTCTCTGTTGCTCGGTCAGACGACACCCCCTCGCGTGGATCTGCGAAATGTGGTGGTGTACGAGGCTAATCTGCGCGCCTTTCAGCCCGGAAAGCCTTTTGTCGAGTTGCGCGAAGAGCTCTCCTCAATCCGGAGGTTAGGGGCCAATGTCCTTTGGCTCATGCCGATCCATCCGGTCGGGCAGCTGAGGAGCGTTGGGCAACTCGGCTCGCCCTATGCCGTCCGGGACTACCAGGGGCTCAATCCCGAATTCGGGACGGAGGCAGAATTCCGCTCCCTCTTGGGCGAGGCAAAACGGCTAGGGATGCGGGTCATCCTCGATTGGGTCGCGAACCACACGTCCTGGGATCACCCTTGGATCCTGAATCCGGGCTGGCACTCGGTGGATGCTCAGGGCAACATCATCATCCCCCCGGGCACCAACTGGAACGACGTGGCCGAGCTGAACTATGACAACGCGGCGATGCGGCAAGAGATGCTGGCCTCGATGCGATATTGGATCGAGACCTACGGGGTCGATGGGTTTCGCTGCGACCATGTCGATGGCGTCCCGGACTCTTTCTGGCAAAGCGCCTTGTCGAGCTTGCGGACGCAGTTCGCGGATCGGCGGTTGCTCTTTTTGGGCGAGGCGAGTCGGGCGAATTTGGTGCCCACCGTCGGTTTTGATTTGCTTTATGACTGGGACACCTTCTCGTTCTTGAAGCAGATCTTTGCGGGCACCCGGAGTGCCAAGGACTTCGTGCCCCAAGCCCGGCGCAGCACGGTGCCCCGAATGCGGTTCATCACCAATCACGACGAATCGGCCTGGAATGGGGGGCTGGCGAGCACGTCGGGAACGGCGGAGGGGGCCGCCGCCGCCTTCCAGGCGCTGGTCTTCTCGGGCGGGGTGCCGATGATCTACTCCAGCCAAGAGATTGGCTACGGGGCTGCGTTGCCCTTCTTTTCGGCCACGACCGTGAACTGGTCCTCGGGCGCGTCGGCAAGGGCCGATCTCAGTCGGGTGATGAGCGACTTCTCGCGTCTCAAGATGCCGATGCGCCCCACTTTGCAGGATGCCTCGACGACCAGGGTGATTCTCTATCGAGCGCAAGGAGCCGCGGGAAGCATCGTAGTGGCCGTCAACAGCTCGCCCGACCCGCAGCCGCTCTCGATTCCTTCGACGTGGGGCGTCCGGACGCCGCCCTCGACGATCGCCGGACACCGGGCTCTTCGCTTCATGCAGCCGCAAAGGGGACAACGGGCGGAGCCAACAGAGGTTCCGGGCCGCTAAGCTGGACGGGGCCGGGCAAGAGGAAGCCCTCGATCCAGAGGGTCGAGGGGCTTTGACCGTTGTGGCCCGAAGAACCGGATTACGCGCGGCGTCGGCGGCGCAGGAAGCTTCCCAAGCCAACCGCGAGGGCTGCAATCGTTCCGGGTTCGGGGACCGGTGCGACCTGATCTTGGATGCCGGGACCGGAGAGCAAGACGAGCTTCTGGCGAGTCGCGGCGGATCCACTGGCCACGCCACTCAGGAAGGACTGAGCCAAACCGCTGACCGAGTCGGAACTCTGGAAGTACCCACTCGAAAGACTCAGGTCGTTGTCAAAGGCGATCTCCCAGTGAGCGAGTTGGAAGGCGGCGGTGGCCGCCTGATTGCCCATCAAGCCCAGGAAGAACGATCCCCAGAGTCGCTCCATGCGATCGGTACGTGTCGCGTTGAACAAGATCGGACCGGTGATGCCTCCCGTCGCGGTAGAAGATCCCAGCAGAGGGGTTACGTTCGGGTGCGTTTGACTGCCGGCGTGAATGTTCTCTCCGACCTCGGCACAAAAAGCGGTGAAGCCGTAGGGTGCGGGTGGAAGAAGCGCGGTCGTGCCACCCGTGCGAGTGCCGACCATTCGCGCCGCGTTGAAGCTGTAGGCCGTGCCACCGATGGACATGCTGACCGACTGAATCAGATCGATTGAATAGTTCGCAACGATGGACCCGGCCTGAGCGGAACCCACCGCACCAAACACAAGCACCCACGTTGCCATTCGGGTTGAATAGCTCATCAAGATCACCTTTCGATGGGCACCATTGCGCCCAAACATGAAGCTATTGGCTTGAAAACTGTTCTTTGTGACGGGGTGATGAGATCGATTCTGGAAACCCCGCAAATATCTAGGGAGTTTGGATCTTGCGCCGGAATCCACAGGACTGCGAGCCTGTGCTCATCAACAAAAAGACCCCAACCTCCAAGTGGAGGCGGGGTCTTGAAAGGGATGGGGTTGGTCGATTAGCGGGCGTAGAATTCGACGACTTGGGTTTCGTTGAAGAACTTGGGGAAGTCTTCTCGCTCCGGCAGACCGATGATCTTGCCCGACATGTTGGGCACGTCGGCCTCCATGTAGGCCGGAACTGGAGCCCCTTCGTAGTGGTTCATCCGAGCGATGCCCTTGCTGCTGTCTCGGTCGCGGACGCTGACGACGTCGCCGACACGGAGGGTGTAGCTCGGGATGTTCACGATCTTCCCGTTCACCAAGATGTGGCAGTGGGTGACCATTTGGCGGGCTTGGAAGACGGTCTTCGCATAGCCGAGTCGCCAAACGGCGGTAGCCAGTCGGAGTTCCAAGAGGCGCAAGAAGTTCAAGCTGGTGTTGCCGTGCATCCGCGAGGCGCGCTCAAACGTGCGGTGGAACTGCTTTTCCAGCATGTGGTAATAGCGTCGGATGACTTGCTTGGCCAGAAGCTGGTCGCCGTATTCCGATCCTCGTCGGTCCTTTTGGTTGGGACCGTGTTGGCCGGCCGGATAGGGCCGCTTGGCGCTGGGACACTTTGCTTGTCCCCAAATGTTGAAGCCGACCTTGCGGCAAATGTCTGTCTTTCTTCCTCGGTAAGTTGCCATGTTTGCTTACGAGCCTCCAGAAGGTTTTCCTGGTCGTCTGGTGGGGAGGCTCATTTTCTCGGTCGCCCTCGCGCCGAAAGGTCCAGCCAGTCGAATCTGTAAGGATACCGGATTAGGGGCGATCGGCGATAGTCCTGCTATTTTTAAGGGATTGTTGCTGAAAATTTGCAATTTTGGTGACAACAAATTCACACTGCCATAAGTAGGTGGCTCGTCAAAATGACTGGAACTCCGATTCGATCTTGTTTGCTTCTCTCGACCCTCGCACTTTCGGCTTCGTCCGGATGGGCTCAAAGAGACAGTCTTTTCGCGATTGCGAGCACCGACTTTCCCGACGCGAATCTTTTGGATTCCGACGGCGATGGCATCGATGGTAACGGGGTCGGCCCGATCTTTGTCAGCCAAACCCTGGGGAATGATGCGAATCCCGGCACCCGGGCCGCTCCGATGCAGACTGTCCAAGCCGCCATCTTCCGTTCGCGGGCGCTCCAGCAGATTGAAGTGATTCCGAACGGGCCTCTCCCCTATCGACGACCGATCTATGTTGCGACGGTCTTCGGCCAGTATGGGGAAAGCTTGGTCGTCGACGACTGGATTCCAGGGGTTTACGGCGGATACGATAGCGTCTTCACTTCGCGAACGGCAGCGCTGACCCGGTTCTCGAAGGATCGGCCGGTGCAAATGCACCTCACCACGAATCGAGCATTTGAGCAGGACTTTTCGTTCCAGAACCTATCCTTCCAAGGACTCTTCATCGGAGTATTTCCTCCACCGGGCACCCATGGCATTGGGATCGTGATTCATAACTTGATTCCGGGCGGGATCGGGTTCCAAAACGTCTCGGTGCTCTCGCCTCGGGGCACCAACGGGACGGGGCTGACGGGGGCTGCGGCGGCGGGAACGAACGGTGGTCAGGGCCAGCCGGGCGGTGTCTTCTTTGTTTCTGTCCCCGCGGCCGGCGGTTTGGGGGGACTCCCCGCTCCGAAAGGTGGGGCCGGGGGAAGTTCTGACCCCTTCCATTCGGGAATCAATGCCGAGTCGGGCTTTGCCGGTGAGGGACCCTCGGCGGGGTCCGGTGGCCTCGGCGGAGCTAGAGGAGATGGAGTTCTCACCGTCGCAACCAATGGCGGAGTCGGCCTCCCAGGCGGCGCTGGGGTGTCCGGAACCAACGGAGCGCGGGCAGCTTCGCTCAACGACCTTTCGGGGCTGGATGGATCGCCGGGAACAGCCGGGAGCGGCGGCGGGGGCGGTGGTGGGGGCGGAATCTATAGCCCTTCGCTCGGTTCTGGCTGGTCGGGCGGCGGAGGAGGTGGTGGAGGAGCCGCCGGGCAGGGCGGATCGGGCGGGAAGGCTGGGATCCGAGGCGGATCGTCTTTTGCCCTGCTGAGTAATCAGACGACTTTTATCCGGACCAATGGTCTCAGCTTGACCACCACCGGTGGAGGCAATGGTGGCCCCGGCCAACCCGGCGGGAACGGCGGAGTCGGTGGATCGGGCGGACCTGGGGGTAACGGCTTGTTCGTCAACAGCTTGGAGTACTCGGGGAATGGCGGCGCGGGCGGCAAAGGCGGCGACGGTGGGTCGGGAGGCCATGGGGCGGGCGGAAACGGCGGCTCGAGCATCCCGTTCGTCGCCCGCACAGGGACCCAAGGCAATTACGTCAACCGGACGTTGACCGTCGGGGCAGCGGGGACTGGGGGGACGAGCCCGGGAATCTCGGGATCAAACGGTTCGGCCACGACAACGGCATTTCCGAACTTCTCCGTCGATGTTTTTCCTTACGACGAACTCCGAACACATGCCGTGATCTACTGCGTGAACTCCCAGGCCGGGGCCTCGACCGCCACCGGAATCCCGATGATCACCGAACCTCGACCCGGGGTCGCAGAAGGCTTCACGATTCTTTCTTTCGATGCGGTGTCGGCCCAAGGGGGGACGGTGACGAAGAGCGGAAACACCTTTAGCTATACCGCCCCAGGCACCTTTACCGGGATGGACTCCTTTGCCTACAGTGTTCGGAGAGAGAGCGATAGCCAGGTGGCCTCGGGGGTCTGCGCCGTCTATGTGGCCACAGTTTCGCGGTTTGTCGTGATTCCGGGCGACTACCTGGGATCCAAGAGCGGATTCAGTGGGGTCTTCGAGATGGTCGAGGGTGGTCGGGTGATTCGTCGCCAACCCTTCACCACCGATGCCGGCGGTGGCTTCTTCGGACTCTTTCCGGTTGGGGCGGGCCTCGTCGATTACCGGATCAAGGTTGGCCACTGGCTCAGCTATGGCCGCCAGTTCAATGTGGCACTGGGGGGCGGCGTCGGTTTCGAGTTGATTCCGTCGGTGAACGGCGATGTCGACGGCGATGATTCCATCACCATTTTCGACTACATCGACCTGAGCGAATCCTTCATGCTCTCGACCGGCGACGCGGGTTTCAAGCCGTTTGCCGATCTCGATGGAGACGGAGAGGTGACGATCTTTGACTACATCATCCTGAGCGGAAACTTCGGCCTCGAAGGCCCGACCGGCCCGTAGGCCGGACTACCCACGGAGTCCGGCAAGGTACGCCTCAGCCTCTTCGCTGGCGGTACCGATCCGGGCTCCTGTGATCATGGTCAGTCGAAGGGTCATCTCCTGGGTTGGGATACCTAGGTCGCCGAAAGTCTGGATCTTGGCCTCCGATTCGGAGAGGTCCAGGACTTTTGAGGCCCGGCGACCTTCGCCCTTGACTTCAAGGGTCAGAAATTCTTGGCTCGCCAGCCCCTTCTCGAGAGCCTCGCGGATGCCTTTGGGCTTGCGAGCCATGGAGTCCGTAAAGGGGTGGGTCGGCGAGAAGTCTTTCAGCAGCAGGAGGCGAACGGCGTAGTCGTAGTTGTCGGATAGCGCATAAATGTCCTCAAACTCTATCGTGCTTTTCCCGTCGGGCTGACCGAGAGAGTTGAGTTCATCGAGTTCGAGGGCAAAGTCACTGAGGCGGGTGATCTGTCCCCAGAGCTCAGCTTCGCCATCGGCCCACTCGCAGATGCCGATCAGACTTCCTTCGTCGTGGGCGCGGCGGATCTCTGCTTCTATCAGCGTCATCCGTCCGTTGTACCTATCGGACACAAAGCAAAAAGCCCCCAGGCGACTGCCTAGGGGCTCCAACCGAAACTTATGTTACCGGCCTTCTTCGGCGCTTTGATAGACCTCGAACCCTTCGCGGCGCACGAGCGCATCGCGCTTGGCCGTATCGAGGTCGGCGGCGACCATCTCTTGGATGAGCTGCTCAAAGCTGACCTTGGGTTCCCAACCGAGCTTTTCTTTGGCCTTGGTGGGGTCTCCGAGCAGAGTTTCGACTTCGGCCGGGCGGAAGTAGACGGGGTCGACGGCGATGACTTCGCGATCGGTGCCCTTGACGACACCGACTTCGTGGACGTCTTGGCCACGCCACTCGATCTCCATGCCGACATGCTTAAAGGCGTGCTCGCAGAGGGTGCGGATGCTGTATTGCTTGCCGGTGGCGACGACGTAGTCGTCGGGCGAATCTTGTTGGAGCATCAGCCACATCGCCTCGACGTAGTCCCGGGCATGGCCCCAGTCGCGCAGGGAGTCCATATTGCCGAGGTAAAGCTTCTTTTGCAGGCCGACGGCGATCCGGGCGGCAGCGCGGGTGACCTTGCGGGTGACGAAGGTCTCGCCGCGTAGGGGGGACTCGTGGTTAAAGAGGATCCCGTTGCAGGCGTACATGTTGTACGACTCGCGGTAGTTGACCACGATCCAGAAACCGTAGAGCTTGGCTACCGCATAGGGCGAGCGCGGATAGAACGGCGTGGTCTCCTTTTGCGGAATTTCTTGTACCTTTCCGTAGAGTTCGGAGGTGCTGGCTTGATAGAAGCGCACATGCTTCTCCATTCCGAGAATGCGCATGGCCTCAAGAATCCGTAAGGTGCCGATGGCGTCGGAGTTCGCCGTGTACTCGGGCTCTTCGAAGCTGACCTTGACGTGGCTCTGGGCGCCGAGGTTATAGATCTCGTCGGGCTGGACCTCTTGGATGATTCGGATCAGCGAGGTCGAGTCGGTGAGGTCTCCATAGTGGAGCTTGAGAGGTCGGCCCTCCTCGTGCGCGTCGTGGTACAGGTGGTCGATCCGCTGGGTGTTGAAGAGCGACGTGCGCCGCTTGATCCCATGGACCTGATAGCCTTTTTCCAGCAGAAATTCTGCGAGATATGCGCCATCCTGACCCGTAATGCCGGTGATGAGTGCCTTCTTCATAGCCAAGAACGTTTTAGTTTAGCAGACCGCCCGCAAGCCGCCCCGGTTGTGTTATCGGAAGGTTAAGGTCGGATCTTTTGCCGGGAAAAGTCCAAGACCCCTGTCACATTTGCGCTCTTTCTCACCGATATACGACCGGGATACCTGTGCTGTGTACAGGCGATGGAGCATTTGGTTCCATCTTCCCGCCTTGAAAAAGGAAAGGAGAAACAATGAAGAAAGCAATTTTTATCCTCGCCGGAGTGGCGAGTGCGGCGCTGAGCATGGCTCAAGCTCCTCTGGCCCCGGGCGGTAACAGCCTGGTTCCGGCTGTGGCGCTTGGCCCCGGCGTGATCATCGATTCGCGCGTGGACAATTTCGTCGGTCTGGACTTCTTCGGCAACATCGCCTTCACGGGCAAGATGGAGTCGGCTGTCTTCCAGCGTCCGAGCGGCCGGTTGTCGTTCCTGTATCGATTCGAAAACACCGGTGGCGGCCTCGCCGACCCGATCAACCGAATCGCTGCGACCGACTTCGCTGGCTTTGCCACCGCAGTTCGCCAAGACCCGGCTCTGTCGCTCGGGCTTCCGACCGTCAATGCTGTGAGTGCCGACCGCTCGGCCAATGGTCGCCGAATCGGCTTTGATTTCGTTGCCGTCAATCCCGGCTCCAAGTCGTCGCTGCTCATCATCGACACCGGTGCCCTCGCCTATCGCGCCGGCCAGGTCTCGATCCTGAACGGTGGCACGGCCAACGTCCAATCGTTTGCTCCTGTTCCGGAACCGGCGACGATGCTGGCCCTCGGTGCTGGTCTGGCGGCTATGGCTCGACGACGCAAGAAGGCCTAATCGGCCCTCACTGACCCAAATTCAAAAGCCCTCCAGTTCTCGTAGCCTGGAGGGCTTTTCGCTGCTTGCCGAACTCAACCGAACCCAGCTAGCGGATGCAGAGATCCCCGCCTACGACTTCTCGCCGCGAGGTCTCTGGTTGTTCGGGCACGGGCATGTCGAGCGAGTAGCTCAGCAAAATCGTCACATTTGCGGCTTTTTCGAGCGATAAGCAATTGGGATACCTGTGTTAAGTGCAGGGTATCGGGCGATTGGCCCCGATGTCCCGCCTTGAAAAAGGAAAGGAGAAACAATGAAGAAAGCAATCTTTATCCTCGCCGGAGTGGCGAGTGCGGCGCTGAGCATGGCTCAGGCTCCTCTGGCCCCGGGCGGTAGTAGCTTGGTCCCGGTCGTGGCACTTGGTCCTGGCACCATCATCGATTCTAGAATCGGGCTCTTCTCGGGACTCGACTTCTTTGGCAATGTCGCCTTCACCGGCCGCTTCGAGTCTATCGTCTTCCAACGTCCGAGTGGCGAACTGTCGTTCCTGTACCGGTTCTCCAACACGGGTGGCGGCCTGGCTGACCCGATCAATCGAATCGCCACCACGGACTTCGCGGGATTTGCCACCGCGGTTCGACAGGATCCGGCTTTCGCGTTCGGGATTTCGCCGACCAATACCATCAGCGCGGATCGCTCGGCTAACGGTCGACGGGTCGGTTTCGACTTCGTCGCCGTGAACCCCGGCGAATACTCGTCGCTTCTTATCGTGGACACCAATGCCCGCGCCTATAGGCCCGGCCAGGTTTCGATCTTGAACGGCGGTACCGCCAACATTCAGAGCTTTGCTCCGGTTCCGGAACCGGCGACGATGCTGGCCCTCGGTGCTGGCGTGGCCGCTCTGGTCCGCCGCCGCAAGAAGGCCTAATCGGCCCTCACTGACCCAAATTCAAAAGCCCTCCAGTTCTCGTAGCCTGGAGGGCTTTTTTGTTGATTGGGACAACCGAAACGCGGGCATCTCAGGGGCCGTAGACAATTGTGTCCTAGGAATTTTTCTAGGGTCCCGCGCTCCCGGGGAGCGGGAGCTGCAGAAGGAGCGCTTCATTCGCTCCGAGGAGGATGCAATGCATCGCAGTGTTGTTCTCTTGAGCGCCTTTGTCCTTGGCGCAGTTGCTCACGCAGAGAGGGCCGTGGTCCCACCTGAGGGAGGATTCGTGAACGTCCCGCTGGATGGTTCGACTACGGGGTACGACCTCGTGGACTCGATGACGTCGAGCCTTGTTGAAGAAAGTGGCTTTCGCTACGGGGCGATGGAAAGCCGTGTCTTTCGGCACCAAGTTCGGAAGCAACTCCTTTTCACCTACCGGTGGCACGCTTGGGGTTCGCCAGGATCAAGCGAGTTGATCAACGAGCGGATCGGATTTGATCTCGCCATCATCGGCTTCCGAGGATTTTCCACGGCGGTCTCCCATGACCCGAGTCAGGCGTTTTGGGTCGATCCCGCCCCCATCGCAATCGACTACGCGTTTCGAAGTGGAAACGAGTTTCATCAGACCTACAATGTCGTGTGGTCTCGCGAACGCGCGACTCCGATGATCTTTGTCGAGACTAACGCGACGGCCTACAGCGTCTCACAGGCGCACTCTTACCGATACGAGGACTGGCTGCCCACCGGAGAGGTGTACCGTTTTCCCGCGCAGTCGGTGATCTTTGCTCCGGTTCCGGAACCGGCAACCATGCTGGCCCTCGGTGCTGGCGTGGCCGCTCTGGTCCGCCGCCGCAAGAAGGCCTAATCGGCTCTCACTGACCCAAATTCAAAAGCCCTCCAGTTCTCGTAGCCTGGAGGGCTTTTTGTCATTCTTGGCTGCGGGCAATGGGGGAGCAGTCGTGGGGCGGTTGGGGAGGAGAGGGTCCACAGGTCCCCCACCGGTCCCCTATTGCTCCCCTATTGCTCCCCGACGCTTCACAATCGCCCCCTGCCCGAACTACCCCCGGCCGGGCATGAGCGAACTCAGCCAGCGGGCGAATTCTCCCGGCGTGCGGGTCTGCGTATAGATCAGCCCGGGGCCGGTGAGCTCGGCGACGATCCCTTCGCCGCTCGTCACCATGCCCATGATCCCCTTGGTCGCTCGGCGCAGGTTGAAGGGCATCCCATCGCTAAAGGCGACCAGGTGCCCGGTATCCACGATGTAGGTTTGGCCCGGCGGAAGCTGGATGGCATGGATCGCACCAAAGCTGTTGAGCAGCAGCGGCCCATCGCCGCTGATCCGTAGCATAAAGAGCCCCTCTCCCGAGAAGAAAGCCTTCATATTGGCCTGAGCCTGGACGCTGAGGTCCGATTCGCAAGCGAGGAAGCAGCCGCTGGTCACCAGCATCGAGGTGTTCTGCAGGTTGAGCGTCAGGATGTCGCCCGGCACGCTCGGGGCAAGAATCACCTCGCCCGGACCACCCTGCGCCGTAAAGGTGGACTGGAAGGCGCTCTCGCCGCCCAGCATGCGCGTAAAGGCCCCGCCGAGTCCCCCTTTCATCTTGGAATCGAGGACGACGTTGGGAGTCATCGACATCATCGCGCCGCTCTCGGCTCGAACCGATTCTCCGGCTTCGAGCATCACTCGGGCGATGGCGTAGGACGGTTGATAGAGGATCTCGTATCTCATAATGGGTAAAGGTCCGGATGGGACGTCTGCCTTCCTTACGTCGGGGGCCCCCCAGACGATTCACCCCCGCCCTATGCAGACCGCCCTGTCCCCCGAAACTGAACGCCCAGAAAACCTATCCCGGGTGCTCTGGAGCTTTGCCTGGCCGGTGGTGGCGCTCAATTCGCTCCAGGTCCTCAATACTCTCCTCGACCGATTCTTTGTCGGCCAGTTGCCGAGCTCGGCGCTGATGGCCCAGGCGGGGGCGATGAACCTCATGTTCCTGCTCTTCAGCATTGCCGCCTCCATCGCGACGGGGGCTTCGGCGATTGTGAGCCGGGCCTATGGGGCCAAGAATCGAGCCGAGTTTCGAGAGGCCGCGCGCCAGTCGGTCCGCATGGCCATGGTCTTTGGATTGATCCTCGCGGGGATCGGGATGGTCGCGACCCCCTTTGTCGCCCGGTTGGTTTTGCCCGCCAACGAGACCGCCGCGATCGCCTCGATGATCGAGTTCTTGCGGATCTATGCGCTGGGGCTCCCGGCGATCTTCGTGATCCAATCACTGGCCGGCTGCTTGCGGGGGGTGGGGGATAGCCGGAGCCCGATGTGGATCTCGGGGATCCAGATTCTGGCCCACATCGCCCTGAATTTCGTGCTCATTTTTCCCCCGCGGGCGCTTGGCGAAACGGGGCTGCTGGTCCCCGGCTTGAACCTGGGGCTCAACGGAGCGGCGTGGGGCCTCACCCTCAGCGCTTGGCTCTCGGCGTTGCTCTATCTCGTGTTGGCCCGGCGCACCGAGCTGGACCTGAGTGCGACCTTGGGGCTGCCGCGTTGGGTCTGGATCCAGCGGGTCTTTCGGATTGCGATCCCCAGCGCGGTGATGTCGATCTTGCGGGTCTTCTCGCTCACCGCGTTCACGATCATCCTGGCCGGAGTGCCCAGCGGCGGGCCGGCGATCGCGGCGATGGGAGTGGCCTTTGCCATTGAATCGATCATGTTCATGCCCGCTTTTGGGCTGAGCATGGCGGCGAGTGCGCTGGTTGGCCAGAGCCTGGGGATGAAGAAGCCGGAACGGGCCGAGCGGATCGCCTGGATGGCCGGTCATCACGGGGCGCTGGTGGTGCTGGCGGTGGTCGCGCCGATCTACCTGGGTGCACACCAGATTGCGGGCGTGATGATCGAAGAAAAGCCCCGGCCCAAGGTCGAGACCGTGCAGCAGATGCAGGCCGCCGAAGCCGAATCGGAGGCGAAGAAGGCGACCCAAAAGCAGGCGGTGGAGCTCCTTCGGTGGCTCTGCCTAACCGAAGTGGGCTTCAGTTACGCGATGATCTTGATCGGGGCGATGCAGGGGGCCGGGGACACGCGGAACCCCCTCTGGATCACGGTCGTGAGTTTGTGGCTTCTGCGGGTGCCGCTCGCGTGGGGCTTGGCGTATCCGCTGGCGCTGGGGGCGACAGGGGCTTGGATCAGCATGAGCGCTTCTCAGCTGATCCAGGGGATCTTGGCGATGATCGTCTTCCGCCGCGGGGCCTGGAAGTCGCAGGTGGTGTGAAGGTTGGAGAGAACGGTACACCGGTGTTAAGGCGACGTTAAATCTCGCAGAAATACTTGTCACATTTCAGAGTCTGGGTAGACTGCATTGCAGGCGGTGGCAAATTTTGCGCAGATTCTTGGGAGCCATTGGTGGTGGTGTCGGCTACATGGCGTTCCGGCTTCAAGTATCGACAGGCGAGGCTGATTTCTACCGCAACCGAGCATCTATATGAAAACTCTTTGCTTCTCTCTGGAGATAGTTTGGCGATCTGGTTACGAGGTCCGGTTTGGTCGGGACCGAGACGGATCGGTGTCGATATTCGATTACACCATCATGTCGGGCAACTTCGACGAGGCGGGCGATGAGTAAGTTGCAAGGAGCGTGTGTTCTCGCTGCTTTATGTGGAAACGCATGCCTTGCTGCTCCACCGAAGTACCGACTAGATGTACTGCCGAAAAGAAGCGGTTTTGAAGAGTATCGGCAATTCGTTTCGCACATGAACAACTCAGGTGTGGCTGTCGTTGACTACGCAAGACCTCTTGAGTTGCATTCGTTTAGTGAGTTGGGTCCTGCTTTTGGAGAAAGGCAGCTCTTGCAAGCGAGATTTGGAACAAGGCACTTCACCATCCAAAAACTTCATGCTAATGGTCACGTGACGGTACGGGAACTCGATTACCAGACCACCGAAGCCTACGCAGCGGTACTTGAATCAGGTTCCTTTCGACGTTATTCCGAGCAACCGTTTTCGGTCAGTAGTGGGACGTCCGATGGAACCTTTGCGGGTCGGGTACTTCGTAACGGGAAGTCGTTTCCGGCCATCATGAAAAAAAATGGGGTTATTGAAGAGTTCACAAGTGAACTTCCGAACGGCAGAATTTACGACATCAACGAGAATGGGTTCGCGGTAGGGGAGATGGACCGTCCGAATGATCCTACGTGGTACCCAGCTGGTTGGCAAGATGGGAACTATATTTCCTTTGAGCCACGGGACGGATGGGTGTTCGGCGGGAACTACAAAGTGAACAACGCGGGAATGGTGCAAGGGTGGGAGTATCACACCGACCCGGCCACAGGCAAGAAGATCTTTTCCCCAGCCATCTGGAAGGATGGCAAGGTGACTCGCTTTCAGCGACGAGAAAATCGTCGATGGTGGCTCCCTACCGGCGGATTTAACATCCACGGAGACTACGCTTTTGAAGAGTATGACGATGATGGGCAAGGCCGCTACAACCGCCATACCTTTGTCATCTTGGGAGGAACCACCTATCGTACGGATGAGCTGGTTCCGCCGGAATACAAAGACTTCTTGGTGTATCCAACTTCGATCAACGACGACGGCTGGATCGCGGGCGGTCTTTTGAATCAGCAAACGGGCGAGACGAGGGCCTTCGTCATGCGGCCCGTCCCCGAGCCGGGATCGCTTGCTGCGCTCGGACTAGGACTGGCCGCCCTCGCACGGCGGCGCAAAGGTCCACAGGGTTAATCGCAGCCAGAGGGATGGCTCGCCACGCTTTGGCGGCGAGCCAACTCTCTGGTTCCTTTACCGGGTCATAATTCAACCCATGCCTCTCTCCCGCGAGCAATTGGCGCAGCGAGCAGCGATGGAGCTGCGAGACGGTTTCTATGTCAACCTCGGAATCGGAATCCCGACCCTGGTGGCCAACTACATTCCCGACGGGATGAGCGTCACGCTGCAGAGCGAAAACGGGATGCTGGGCATGGGGCCCTTCCCTTATGAAGGCGAAGAAGATCCGGACCTGATCAACGCAGGAAAGCAGACGATCACCCAGCTACCGAGCACCAGCTACTTCAGCAGCGCCGACAGCTTCGCGATGATCCGCGGGGGCCACATCGACCTCACGATCCTCGGAGCGATGGAGGTCAGCCAGGCGGGCGATCTGGCCAACTGGATGATCCCGGGCAAGATGGTGAAGGGGATGGGCGGAGCCATGGACCTCGTCGCCGGAGTTCGCCGCGTGGTCGTGGTCATGGAGCACACCAACAAGGCAGGAGAGAGCAAGATCTTGCCCGATTGCACCTTGCCGCTGACGGGCAAGGGGGTGGTGAACATGGTGATCACCGACCTCGCAGTGTTTGAAGTGGTGGATGGGGGTTTGGTGCTGAAAGAGCACGCCGCCGACGTGGACCTTGAGACGATTCGGTCGAAGACGGCGGCGAGCTTCAGCGTGGCCGAGCCACTCGGGGTGATCCCGGTTTAGGCCAACAGAGCCAGGCGGGCGAGGACCTCACCCCGTTGACGGAGGTCCAGGACCTTGAGCACCGAGAGGGTGACGCCGGCCCGGTCGACCTGGTCGCTTTCGCTGATCGTCGCGTCGGAGGGGAGATACAGCGTGGTGAACGGCCGGTTGCTCACCGAGTTGACCACCCCGTCGTTCACATACCGCCGCGCCTGGCCCGGCGAGACGATTCCGAAAAGCCCCACTTGGGGCGTCGTGTTGATCGTCAGCGTCTCGCCATTGAACTGGATCACCCGCTTGAACCGCTTCTGAAGTGGGGTCACGCGCGGCCTCCGTCGCCATAGGCGGGGGCCTCAGCTGGGACGGCGATATCGACTCGCAGATAGGGCTTCAGCCGGTTCTGTCCGGCGGCCCGGAGCCCGGTTGGGTCGTTAAGATCCTCCGGAACGTAGGGCCGCAGGACGAGTCCCTCGACTTCGATGCCATCGAGGATTCCCAGCTCGCGGTAGGCGCGTGCTGCATACTCGCCGGCGATCAGATCGGCCGCGGCATAGTTGATGGCGGCCCCGATCCGGCTATCGACTCCGGCCCCGAGCAGATCGGGCCGAATCTCGGCTTCGATCACGGGCTGGAGCTGGTTGATCAGTTGGCCGATCGCCGCATCCTCGGCCGTCCCTGAGATGCCGAGGCGTTCCTTGATGTCGCTGACGGCCACGGACACGCTCATGGGTCACCCCCAAAGGTTCGCAAGCCCTGGTTCTCGGTCAGACGAGAGAGCAGGCTATTCGATTCTCGAACCCCGGCGCGCAGATCGTCGAGCGAAAGGTGAAGGGCATCGGTGCGGGCCTCGCTTCGATGAATCGCGGCCTCCAGAACTTCTGTCAAGCGGTCGGTCATCATCTTCTGCTGATTAAGGCTGAGCCGGGCGAGGGCGTAGGCCGAAGCCACCACGCCCCCCAGCACCGCCCACAGATCGTGGGAGAGCATCATCCGACTCCGATGGCCTTGCCGAGCGCCCGCACCGCGGCTTGCAGATCTCGCCAGGTGCGCCGGAAGTCGTCGATCCCAGCCTTCAGCTCGGGGTCTTGAGCGGCCAGTCGCGCCAATGCCTGAACCGAGCTCTCCACCCGCTCCGCCTTGGTCAGAACGTCCAGCCCCGCCGCGACCACCTTGCCGCCGATCAGTCTCCGCCAGATTCCTCCCATCAGGCGTTGGCTCCATAGGCGCACTGCCAGAGTCCCAGGCCGACGTTGTAGCGGGCCCGGACGCCATACAGGTACCGATCCTGCATGAACGCCGATTCCGACCCGCTCCCGGCTTCTAGCGCAGCGAATTCGATCGGGACGTCACTGCGTTGTTGCAAGATCAGAGCCCGGATCGCGCGCTTGGTATCGAGCAGGAACCAGTTGTCCGCGCTCACCCCGGTGAGGAACGGAGACACCACGACCTTTAGCCGGCCCTGGAAGGCGTTGGCATAGGGCGTCGAACCGGCGGTGTCGGTGGCGTTGCCCTTATAGACCACGACCGCGCTCTCGGCCAGCTCCAGGGCGTTCCACATCTGGCTCGGACCGACGACCAGCGTATCGGGGACGATGCCGAGTGGGATTCCGGCTTCGTCGGGAACGGTCATCATGCTCGCCATCGCTTCGGCTAGCGCGTTTGCTCCGAGCGCATTGCCGCTGGTATTGCTAAAGGTTCCCCCCTTGACCGGGTGAGTTCCGCTGAAGAAGGGAACACCATCGAGTCCGTTCCCGGTGAAGGCTCCGGCAAGGGTTTCGATCAACATCTGGTGGCGATGGTGGGCTACCCGACCGGCGAGGTCGCGGATGCGCAACCGGATCAGGTCTAGTTGGTCGTCTTCGATCGCCTTGCGATCGACCGCAATGGTCGATTCGAAGGTCTTGTCGCTGATCGTAACCCCATAGCCCTTGATCCCCTGAAGGACCCGCTCCCCGACGAATTCACGCATCCCAGGCACGGCTCCGAGCCAAGCATATTGCTGGCTGGGCACGGTGGTCTGGATGACGGTTGCAAGGCCCTCGATCGGGCTGTGGTTGAGCTCATTGCGATAGGCGACCTCGAACTCGGTCTTGAGTCCGGGCAGCAAGAGCTCCGGAATATCGGATTTGGTCAATGCCATTTCTGTTCAGCCTCCTGGTTAAACGCTGTAGTTGTCGATGCGGACGCGCACACCCGCGGATCCTGTCGAGGTCGTCTCGATGCCGACGATCGTCCCGACCTTGTAGGCATTCGTCAGCCCAGATGGGCTGGCCTGGACCTCCCAATCCGTCACGGCGTGGAGCTCCTTTCCGAGGTCGGCAATCGCCGGCACGAAGCCCGAGTTGGCCTTCATGACAAACGAGCCACTCTTGGTCACCGAGAGGCTGCGGTCGCCGGCTTGTCCGCCGGAGTTGTCCACGGTCTCGTTTGCGATGCCGATAAACTTGAGATTGGCCGTGCCGTGGGCCATCGGGGCCGCGTATCCGGCGCTATTGACGCCGACCAGGGCACCCTTGTAGATCTTGGCCGCGGCCATCTTGTAGGCCATCACCAGGCCAGGGCGTTCATAGGTCTCGTAGCTTTGTGCGAGAGCTGCCATTGGTTCCTCCTTATCCTTGTGCCCGCTTGCGCTGGGCGATCTCGTCCAGGCTTACGCCGGGAAAGTAACGCTCGTAAAAGGCCCGTTCTTCGGGCAAAAAGAGTGCCGTCGTGGCCTCCTCGCCTCCGGGACTGATCACCCCGAAGAATCCGTGAGGGGGCTGCCGTTCGAGCATCGCCACCATCAGTTGGGCCACGGATTGCCGCTCGCCATCGAACTCAATGGCATCGCCGCAACGCAAGACCGCCCGAGCAAAGGGCACCTGACTCGGCAGGATCCGGCCTTCTTTGAGAAGTTGATCGATCCTTTGCTCGGCCTCCTGGGCTTGCTGCTTTGCAAAAAGTTGGGCGTAGGCTTGTTCCCAGTCGGGGCTCCCGAGGGTTGCATCGAAGAAGACGAGATCTTCCCGAAACAACCGAGCTCCTGGAACCCGAGGGTTCCGGACGAGGCTCACCTCGCGGATCCGCTTGAGATCGGGAGTGAGACCCAACGAAAGCCCCCGCGCCTCACTCTGCTCGATCAGAGCGTTGGCCTCGTGGGTCAATTCTAGGGTGCCAAAAAGTTCATCGCCCTGCAGCTCGACCGACTTCAGCACTCCTAACTTGAGCGGATTAGGGCTGTGTTCGATCCAAACGGGGACTGGCTTGTCGAAGTTCTGAACGATCCCTTCGAGGATCTCGACCGTGATCGACACGCCCTTATCCGGAAACTCCCCCGCCTCGAAGAGTTTTGCTCGGCGAATCACCGAGTCTTCCTTCATCAAACTTAAACCTCCTTGTGCGGATGCACACTTAGGAGGTGAAATACTAGAAGAATGTCAACTTAAATCTGGCCACCGTCATAAATTCTTTTGCCCTGGCGGATGAAGCGAGCCGCCACGAGCACGATCCAAATCGTGACCGTCAGCCCGGTGAAAATCTGGCCCAGCCGGAGTCCTTGGTCGGTGGTATTCGGCCAAACGTAGGGCGCCATTGTCAGCCACGAGCAACCGAACACGGTGGGCGCCAGCATCTCCCAAAAGTCGCTCCAGCGCCTCCGCCGAGTGCTGATGATCGTGGGCAGGAAGAGTTGGTCTAGCCCGCCTCCATCTCCGGGTGCATAGAGCCGCATGGCCGCCTTCCACCGCTCTTCGTACTCATCCAGGATGTCGCGGATGCTGTTCATCGCGCCCAAGATCGCCAACAAGCTGAGGAGCGAAATCAAGACTCCACTGACGATGAACACGATTCGCAGCGCCGTGATCGCACCCAGAAAGCGGTCGATATCGAACGAACCGGGGAGATTGGGGACGGGAAACTGTTCGAGCATCAGTCCTCCCCGCAAGGTGTGATAGGCAGGGTTGTTAACAAGCAAGACAAACGACCCCAGAAGGAACGCCTGAGCCCCGACCAGCCACGAGACCCGCTGGGAAATCAGGTGATCTTGGTGCTCGAGCTGCGACCGATAGGCCTGCCTGAGACTGAGCAACGTGCCAAGGACCTCGATCGAGGGTGGGGTCATACGTTCCATTATGAAGTCCCCGTACTTCCTCCGGACTTTGGGTCCCAGCCGTGGGGAACGTTAAGAATTCGCCCGATCTCCCAGACGGGGGTACCTTAGTTGACACACATGAGAGTGGCGGTCATTGGGACGGGATACGTCGGTTTGGTCACCGGAGTGGTGCTGGCCGACATGGGCAACGACGTGATCTGCGTCGATAACGACCCGAGCAAAGTAGAGAAGCTCCGGAACGGCATTTCGCCGATCTACGAACCGGGAATCGAAGAGATGATTCGCCGGAATCTCAATGACCAGAGCATCCGGTTTGAAGCCTCGATCGCCGAGGCAACCCGGGCCAGCGAAATCGTCTTCATCGCCGTCGGAACTCCGCCCGGCGAAGACGGAACCCCCGATCTGACCGCTGTTCGCGCCGTCGCCCGCGAAATTGGCAAGGCGATCGACAAGTACACCGTCGTCGTCAATAAGTCGACCGTCCCCGTCGGCAGCGGGGATCTCGTGGAAAACATCATCGCCGAGCAGGGCGTTCCCAAGGAGCTCTTCGATGTCGTCAGCAACCCCGAATTCCTAAGAGAAGGCTCGGCCATTCACGACACTCTCGAACCCGATCGGATCGTCATCGGGGCCAAGAAGCGCGAAGCCGCCAACAAGTTGGTGGAACTCTACGCGCCGCTCGAAAAGCCGATGTACATCACCGACCTCAACTCGGCCGAGCTGATCAAATACGCCAGCAACAGCTTCCTCGCGATGAAGATCAGCTTCATCAACGCGATCTCGCGGCTCTGCGAAGCCTGCGGTGCCAACGTCAGCGATGTGGCCAAGGGGATGGGAGCGGATAAGCGGATCGGCCCCCTCTTCTTGCAGGCAGGTCTCGGCTGGGGTGGCTCGTGCTTCCCCAAAGATGTCGAGGGCCTCATCAAGGTAGCCGAAGGGCTCGGTTACGATTTTGAGTTGCTCAAGGCGACCCAAGAGATCAACACGACGCAGACTTTGCACTTCCTGGGTCGAGTCGAGAAGCGGCTAGGCGGTCTCCAGGGCAAAAAGATCGGGATGCTGGGCCTCGCCTTCAAGCCGAACACCGACGATATCCGCGACGCCAAGTCCCTTGTCCTCATCGAGGAGATCTTGAGCAAGGGTGGCTCGGTCCACGCCTATGACCCCGTCGCTCGAGAGAACGTCGAAAAGGTCTATCCGCAGATCCAATATGCCGACCACGTCTTTGATGTTGCCGAGGGAGCCGATGCGATCATCCTCGTCACCGAGTGGAACGAGTTCAAGCAGCTTGATCTGGAAAAGCTCGGTTCGAAGATGAAGAACCGGATCCTGTTCGATGGTCGCCGGGTCTATAGCCGGGCCGCCATGGAAAAGGCGGGATTCGAGTACTACACGATCGGCCAGGCACAGTAAGAGAAGAATGCTTTGGCGTCAGGCCTATGCAACGCCTCACGACGTCGCCGAGAATTTCGCCGGCCCCGGTGGAGAACGTCCTTGGGCCGGGGTCGTCGCCCGTTCGGCGGTGGCGGCGACCAACTTGCGGCTTTGGCACACGCTCGCGGTAGCGGAGTTCGGGGATGCTGGTCCGCTCGCTTTTGGCTTTGTGGACCAAGACGGCCGCGAACTCTTGCCCCCGAGCTTGGCCGAGGTCTTTCGGTTTTGGACCCCGCACGGTTTTCCGATTGAGGACCCGCGGTGGCGTGCCGACCAGCCGCTCGGAGTCGTAATCGATTCGGGCGGTCAGGCGGGGCTGTGGTTTGGCCCGATCACCGAGGATGCCTGGGAGGAGTTTGCCCGGGCTGCGCGCGCACTAGTCGCGAACGCGGACCGGTGACGCCATCGACTGCGCTTTCGGCGGCACCACAAAGGTGAAGTCGATATCGGTTGGGACGAAGTTGTCGTAAATCGACAGGGTCCACCGGGTCACTCTTGGCCGTTGGCCCAGCAGGTCGCTCCTCTCGAACCGCAGCTTCTGAAGGTGGACGAGGTTGTCGTCCTCATCTTCATAAAACTCGTAGGTCAGGGTCTCGTTGACGGGATTCCCGGCCAGGTAGCGAACCGCTTCTCCGGGGGTGACCTCGGCCCGGGCGAGCGGATTTCGCGGGCTCCACTTATCGAGTCGGTTGAAGAGGTCTACTTGGAAGAGTGAGAGCGCTTGTTCGGGGCCGCTGAGGTAGCTCTGCATCAACGAGGCGTAGTCTTGGGCTTTTTTGGCGGGAACCGCGCTGTAACGGTTCCGGCTAGGCAGATAGCGCCAGAAGGTCGTGCCATCGCCAACAAAGTCCACTTCGGGAACCATCTGCTTCTGACCCCGGACCCGACGGGCAACCCAGCCTTCGACTCTCCACCCCGCGCCATTGCGATTCCAGTAGCTCGTGGCCTGGAACTCCTCCTGAAAAATGCCGTCGACCAGGATCTCGCCGTTCAGCGAAAGCGCGAAGGATCCACCCGTCACCAGGTTCACCAGACCTTCGGTCACGATGTTTTTGGCCTGTAACCGCTGATCGGCAAGAGCCGGAGCGGCAAGGGTCAGCAACCCGAGACAGAGGGAAACGCACTTCATGGTCGAACCTTGGACGGTCCATCCGCGCCGAATGTTCCCGGCCCGACGGCGCAGAAACTGGGGGACGGACGTCCTGTGTTAAGAATGATCATACTAGGAGTGTCTGTCAATGAATAACTTTGCCGCAATTTTCGCGGACTACGAAAACTTGTACTTTACTCTTCGCAAGGCGCTCCCCCATTCCGTTTCATCCGTGGATAGCCTCAGCGAGATGTTTCGAGAACTCCGGGCGAGATTGGATACCGAAGACCACCGGCCGATCATCCAAAGAGCCTATGCCGACTTCTCCGTGAATGATATTGATGATGAAGCGCCTCGCTCGCTGTTGTTGAACGGTTTTGAACCGGTGATGGCGCTGGGATCGGGTCACAAGAACGCTGCCGACATGCGGTTATGCGTCGATGTGATGAGTACGCTTTATACGCGAAAAGATATCGAAACTTATGTGATTGCAGCCGGGGATCGTGACTTTATTCCTGTGCTAAAGCACTTGATCGAAAGTGGGAAGAGAGTCATCGTTGTTTCCTTCCGAGATTCCTTGAGTGGCGACCTTCGGACCATCGTCGGTCAAGATGCGATCTGGGCGGCGGAGGACTTCATCTCCGAGCAAGTCCGCCAACAGATCGAAGAGCAAAAGCGCCAACAGAACCTGAAGGCCAAGGAAGAGCTGATCCGAGCCCAGCAAGAGCGAGAGCAAGCGGCCGAACTGCAGAGTGCGAACGGCTACAGCGAGCCCGAGCTGCCCCCGCTACCGGTTCCCGAGTTCTATCCCGTCCAAGTAGTCGAAGATGACGTGATGAACGGGTCCATTCAGATTTTGGTCTCGGAATATGGTCATCACCGGGAGATCTATCTGAAGCCCGTCAAGTATCGACTGGAGCGCGAGTTTCCTCAGCTGGACCAGTTCGAGGTCCGCCAGCTTTTCAAAGATATGGAGGACATGGGCGCGATCGCGATCAACCAGCGACAAAACGAGGACAAGACCTACTCGGTCATCATCCTCAACTGGAATCACCCCCAGGTGCGGCGAGCCTATGACCCGCAACAGGTAACCACCTAAGCCCAAGTTGTGATCCTCACCCAGAGGTGAGGATCACAACCTTCAGTCGGCCTAGAAGACGGGGGCACCGTAGAACCATCGGGTGCGGTCGGAGATCTTGACCAGGCTGTTGGTACCCGGTTGGAACGACCACACTTCGTTTTCTTCGACTCCTCCCGCTCGGACTCCGAGAATAAGTCGGTCGGTCTTGGTGACAGCCAACCCGTGGACCGGCTTGTCGTTGTAGAGAACTTCTTGGAACCCGGACTGGGTATCCACGCGGACGACTTCCCAACCTGAGGTTCGGTTGAAGTTCACATAGCCGACTCGTCGATTGTCGGCAAACCAACTATTGAACAGTTGTCCGGGGCTCGATGGGGTGATCACCCGATGACTTCCGGTATTCCGGTCGTAGACCCCCAAAGACACCGATTTATCCAGATAGGCGATCCCAAAGACGATCTTTTCTCCATCGGGAGAGATTTGCGGCTGGAGCAGAGCCCTGGTCCCGGGGATACTCAAGATGCTTCTCTCGGTCTTGGTCTCCAGATCACCGACTGCAAGTCCACCTTCATGGCTGAAGACGAACTCCCGGCCGTTTGGTCCGAAAGAGACCCATTGCGGATTTTTGAATGAGGACTTGAAGACCTCGCGGCCGCCATCTTGGTGGATCACGGCGATTTCCGGATTCGTGCCCGGAACCTTGGCAATGAACTTTGTGCCATCGGGACTAATCGACGCGAAGCCGACCCGTCGGGCGATCTCTTGAGCACCGGTTCCGTTCGGGCGCATGATGCCAAAAAATTGATCAACCGAGCCGTTGGGAAGCCGTTTGCCCTCGATGTAACAGACCCAGGATTCTCCCGCGCGATTGGGCCAAGGTGCGATCGGAATGACGCCCGCGACGGGGTTGGTTGGGAAGCCCGGGTTCGATCCCGAACCGCCACCCGATCCGCTGCCCGAGCTTCCGCCCGCACCTGGATCGAAGAATTCGCCGGTGTCGGTGGTAACAGGATCGATGATCGCTAGGACCTCGCTGGAGTTCCCAGAACTGACTGCGTCGACGATGGCGCTTGCCTCGGAACTTGAATTGATCTGAGTTCCTGCACCGCCGCCGCCGCAGCCTGCCACAACGACGAGGAGGGCAAGGAGCGGCCACCCAAGACGATGATTAGAATTATTGCTAAACCTATACATACCAATCTCCCTCAAGATTCGGATCCTAGAAACCTTAGCGGCCTAGAGATCCTTAACCATCGGACGCACCATATACGACAACGGTTCGCCAGTTAAATTAGAAGAATATGTATGGATTCTTCGCTGGGGTAATCTTCTTTCTCGACAACCTATTCCCGCTGTAAGGGAGGATCCTAATGCCCGCTGAACGCTACGAAGAGAGTTACCTCTACCGACTCCGTCATTCCGCCGCTCACCTGATGGCCCAAGCCGTCCAAGAGCTCTTTCCAAAAGTTCAGCTAAGCATCGGTCCGCCCGTCGAGAACGGGTTCTACTACGACATCGATTTCCCCGAGCCTCTGCGCGAAGAAGATCTGGCGAAAATCGAAAAGCGCATGAAGGAGCTCTCAAAGCTCGATCAGCGAATCGTTCGCTCGGAGGTCTCTCGAGAGGAGGCCAAGGCGATCATCCTCGACCCCGCGATCCCCGGGAACGGCCCCGACGTGGCCGAGTTTAAGCTCCAATTGCTCGATGCAATCCCCGAAGGTGAAGCGATCAGTTTCTATGATCAACAACGCACCGACCGGGAGGGAACTCTCCACCGATTTGTAGATCTCTGCCGAGGACCCCACGTCGAATCGACGAAAGAGATCAAGCACTTCAAGTTGATGTCGATCGCAGGGGCCTATTGGCGCGGGGATGTCCGCAACAAGCAATTAACGCGGATCTACGGCACGGCCTTTGAAACCGCCGAAGAGCTTGAGAACTATCTGCACATGCTCGAAGAAGCGAAGAAGCGGGATCACCGGCTTCTTGGGCGAGAGCTGGGGCTGTTTATGTTTAGTCCGCGAGTGGGAACGGGGCTCCCACTCTGGCTCCCAAAGGGTGCCATGTTGCGCCATGTGATGACCGACTTCTTGCAGCAAGAGCAGCTTAAGCGTGGCTACCTTCCGGTCGTAACGCCCGCAATTGCCAACATCAAGCTCTATGAAAAGAGCGGTCACATCATCAACTATCGCGACAAGATATTCCCATTCATGGAAGATGAGGAGCGAGAAACCTATATTCTCAAGCCCATGAACTGCCCGTTCCACATCGAGATCTATGCCTCTCACATGCGAAGCTATCGAGATCTGCCGATCCGATATGCGGAGTTTGGAACCGTCCACCGGTACGAGCAAAGCGGGGAAGTTACCGGCATCCTCCGAGCCCGAGGGTTTACTCAAGATGATGCCCACCTCTTTGTCACTCCCGACCAACTAATCGAAGAGTTTGTCGGAGTTGTGGACTTGATGCAAGCCGTGCTAAAGAAACTGGGGCTTACCCAGTATCGCGTCCGGGTCGGAGTCAAGGATCCTCAATCCGATAAGTACGTCGGTGATGATGAAAACTGGGAAGCCGCTACGGCCGCAATCAAGAACGCTTGCGACAAGCTCGGATTGGAATACGAACTCAGCGAAGGCGATGCAGCATTCTATGGTCCGAAGCTGGACTTGATCATCAAGGATGCTCTCGGACGAGAGTGGCAGATGGGAACGGTTCAGGTGGACTATAACCTTCCCGAACGATTTGACCTCGAGTACATCGGCGAAGACAGCAAACCTCACCGGCCAATCATGATCCACCGGGCACCATTTGGCTCACTTGAGCGGATGATTGGGCTCTTGACCGAACAATACGCGGGAGCATTTCCGTTCTGGTTATCACCGAACCAGATCGCGATCTTGCCAATTGCAGATCGGCATATCGAGAAAGCCCAAGAAGTCGCGGAATGTCTTCGAGGAACGATCTATGACACGCGACCTTTGCGAGTGAGTGTGGACGAACGTCGGGAGACTCTTGGAAAGAAGATCCGCGAAGCTCAGCTGCAAAAGACACCGTTCATGCTCATTATCGGAGATAAAGATCTGGAGGACGGAACTGTAGGGGTCCGATCGCGAGAAGAAGGTGACCTTGGCGCAATGAGTCTTTCGGAATTCCTGGGCAAACTTCCCAACCCTTCGGCGTCGTGAAGAAGCTCCACTTCATCCGTATTGGCGGAACGGCAATGGGCGGTGTCGCCGCCGCCCTCGCAAAGGCTGGTTACGTCGTTCAGGGTTCGGAGACTGATCTCTATGAACCCATGAAGAGCTACTTAGCCGATAGTGGTGTGCGGGTCTTTCCGGATTTTTTGGGTGAACATCTCGATCAATTTGCGCCTGATATCGTCGTGGTTGGCAACGCGGTATCTCGGGGGGCCAATCCTGAGTTAGAACATGCACTAAACCTTCGTCTGACGATCAAGAGCTTGCCCGAAATCATTTCGGAGGGATTGATTGCACGCAATCAGTCCGTTGTCATTGCCGGAACCCATGGTAAAACCACAACCACCAGTATGGTCGCTCATCTTCTGGATCAAGGTGGGTGGAACCCTGGGTTCATGATCGGAGGAGTTCCCGGTAACTTCGATGTTTCCTGCCGTCCGGTGCCCTCGAACAGACATAACACTGATAGTGGACTCTTTGTGATTGAAGGTGACGAGTACGACTCGGCGTACTTTGATAAGCGAAGTAAGTTTCTCCATTATCGTCCAACCGTCGGGGTTGTGAACAATATCGAGTTTGATCACGCCGATATCTTCTCAAGTCTGGAAGATGTTCTCAAGAGTTTCCGACTCTTTATCCGCACTGTTCCAGAAAACGGACTCCTCTTGGTAAACGGAGATGATCCCAACATTGCTGGATTGCTCGCGGACAAGGTTTCTCCAGTTGAGACGTTTGGACTCGGGGAGCAAAACGACTGGCGCGCAACCGATATCGAAAGTGGAGAGTTTGGCGTTCGGTTCAATGTCCACAAGAAAGGGACCCTCGTGGGATCCTTTATGTGTCCGTTGCCGGGTGAACACAACGCTCGCAATCTGTTGGCCGCGATTGCGGTTGCAGACTTTTATGGAGTTCCGGTTCATACCCTTCAGGCCGCAACCGAGAGCTATGTGCCCCCCAAGCGGAGGATGCAAGAGTTGGCAACTTGGCGGGGACGAACGGTCATCGACGATTTCGCACATCACCCGACCGCGATTCGAGAGACTCTCCGGGCGGTAGCCGCGCGCTATCCCGGGCGCCGGATCTTCGTGAGCTTTGAGCCACGGTCCAATACCACGACCAGAAACCTCTTCCAGCGCGAGTTAGAAGAGTGCTTTGAGGGTGCGAGTGGAGTGTTGCTGGGCGCCCTGGACCGGCCTTGGAGATACTCCGAGAGCGAGCGCCTTGATACAGGGGCACTGCAGAACGCCCTGCAACAGAAGGGAATGTTTACTTTCGCAATTGAGAACGATCTGGCAGGAACCACCGATTGGGGTAAGTATCATTTCGAAAAGTTGTCTGAATGGACTCGCGAGGGCGATGTGATCGTCCTCTTGAGCAACGGCAACCTTGGTGGCCTCCGGGCGATGCTCAGTTCGGGTTGATCCAGTCGGTCATGTGCCGGGCATCCAATTTGTAGAGGGCTTGGCTGCGGGCTTCGATGATTTGGCGCTCAATGAGCGGGATCAGGTCGGTGAGGCGCTGGGCGGTGTCGGTGGTTTCCAGAAGCTGCTGCTTGACCAAGTTCTCGGCCGGGAGGAGATTTGCGATGAGGAAGGAGATCTGGCTGGAATCGGTCGGGAACTGAACGTGGACGTTCATATCCGGACGCGAAAAAGCACTCTCGATCCAGAGTCGAAAGCTCTCTTGGGCGCGGGTGGCAAGGGCAAAAACTCGCTCCTCATTTTCCGGTTCTAGCTCGACGACCGGTTCGACCATCCCAACCATGTACGGCTTCGAGGTGTCGAACTTACGGACACGGAACCGGTTCTGGCCTCGGACCATGATGTCCATTCGCCCGTCGTCGTAGTGGTGAATGTTCTCAATCCGGGCCGCGGTTCCGACCATATAGGTCTCGGCCCCGGGGCCGATCTCGCTACCAGATCGGATCAAGACTACGCCGAAAGGAAGATCGAAATCGAGACAATTTCGGACCATCTCTCGGTAGCGGTCCTCAAAGATATGGAGCTGAATCGGCGCATACGGGAACAAGACCGTATGGAGAGGGAAGAGTGGAAGTTCTTCCAAGTGCGCCATTCCCTCGTATTATGTCCGTTTCATCCTTTGTTGCGTTTCTGAAATCATGCTCGCCGACCCGGCCCGAGCCGCGCCCTCGCCCCGACACAGTCGGGGCTCCGCCCCGGGCCGGCGAGCCAACTGCACCACAGTTCCCCCGAAATTCAACTCGAATCCGCAACCAGCATCCCCCGCAACAGAACTTTACGAACCCCAAGGCAGTCCGATGGTAACATGTGACTTCGCTCGGGGACGCCCGAGTGAGGCGGCTTCTTGCCCTCAATCCTAGGAGACCCTCCCTTGCAATTGGAAACCAACGACCAGTTAGAACAGCTTAAGCAGCGCGTCGCCGAACTTGAATCGGCGCTTGCCGGTACTCGACAAGAGAACGAAAAGCTCCACGTCGAGCTGAACGAGTACAAGGGCGGCAAAACCTCCACCGGTAGCAAAGCCGTCGCCTCGGCCATGGAAGCCACTCCGCTCAGCGAGGCCGAAGCGACTCTCCGCCGACTCGTCCAGCGGATCGCCATGATCCTCCAAGCGGACAAGATCGTGACGATGTTCCACGACCGAGAGCGGGGTGAGTTGATCGCCGTGCCGCCGGCCTTCGGATTTGAAGAGGTCAACCTCAGCCGCTTCAAGGTCCGCGCGACCCAAGGGATCTCCGGTGAAGTCTTCCGAACGGGAGAACCGATCATCTTCGAAGACGCCATTAATGATCCGCGAACCGAAGGCGACCACTTCGTCCAGTTCGGAGTTCAAAACGGCTTGACGGTTCCTCTCGTCATCGAAAAGAGGGACGAAGAAGACCGCGTGGTCGAAAAGAACGTCATCGGCGTCCTCCATGCTTTCAACAAGCGTCACGGCGAGGACTTCATCGACGAAGATGTCCGCCTTCTCGAGCGGATGGCCAAGAACGTTGGTTCGATCATCGCCAACCTCCAGCTCTACCGAGAAGTGGTCGAAGAGCGCGAAGAATTGCTCCAAACCTTCGAGAGCCTGAGCGCTGGCCTCGTATTGATCTCTCCCGAAGGTCGCATTAGCCAAATCAACTCGACCTGCCGAGCGATCTTCGGCGTCGGACCCGATCACATCACGAAGACCTATGACGAGGTGATGCCCCAAAAGCCGCTCCAAGACCTGATCCGAAATGTTCAGGACGGCCGCGAAGCCCCGATGATCGAGCTCGATGTCGAGGTTCAAAAGACCGACCGGGTCTACCAAATTCAGGCCGCCAAGGTCTATGGCGAAGATAACAAGGACCTTGGTGTTGTCGCAATTTTTAGCGACATCACCGACGTCAAGAACATCGAGCGAATGAAGAGTTCGTTCGTTGCGATGGCTTCGCACGAACTCCGAACGCCGCTCACCGCGATCAAGGGCTTCAGCAGCACCCTTCTGGAAGGCATCGACGACGATATCTATGACAAGAACGACCAGAAAGAGTTCTTGGGCATCGTCGTTCACGAGTGCGACCGCCTGCGACGTCTGATCGACGATCTGCTCAACACCAGCCGAATCGAGGCTGGCGAATCGCTCAAGCCGAACTACAGCCGGGTGGCGCTGCGTGACTTGCTCAAGAAGGCCCATATGGTCCAGCAACAGGCCACGACCAAGCACACCCTCAAGCTCAACATGGACGATTCAACTCCGGCCGAGGTCAATGCCGACCAAGACAAGCTCGACCAGATCTTGACGAACCTGCTCAACAACGCCATCAAATACGCACCTAATGGCGGAGACATCACGATCCATGCTCGCAAAGATGGTGAGGATGTCCTCATCGGAGTAGAAGACCAGGGCCTCGGAATTCCGCCCGAACATGTCAATAAGGTCTTTGAAAAGTTCCACCGAGTGAACAACGAAGATAACCGCAAAATTTACGGGACTGGCCTCGGTCTCTTCCTCGTTAAGCACCTCGTCGAACAGGTTCACTTTGGCAAGATTTGGTGCGAATCGACCCTCGGAGAAGGATCGACTTTCTGGTTCCGATTCCCGGCCGAAATCAATATCGAAGAAGCAAAAGAAATCAACACCTAGTTGTTGGCACAAAAATTGCCACGGCTCCAGCGAACGTTCCGCGTCGCTGGAGCCGTCTTTATTTGAATTTGGTCACGGGAACTCGTATCAAAACGGGGCCAACTGAGGTCCCGGTACCCGTAGACTGAAACAGCAATAGATCAATGCCCATTCGGGCGAGTTAGGAGGAATCCTGCACAGAGTTGTGTGGGCGTTTGAGATGAAGATTCAGAAGAAATCGCTTTTGTGGGGCTCGGTCCTCGCGGTGATCGGTGCGGGGTGCGTGCCGGTTTTCGTGGGCTCACTGTCCGCCCCTTCTCCCGCTGCTACCAAGCCCGACGTGGTGGTGATCGAGCCCGACCTGGCTCACCAGGTCGCCATCCACGGAGATCACATCCACATCAATGGCCGATGCGTTTCGCCCAAGGAGCTGGACACCAAGCCCCTCTGGAAGCCCGAAGCGCGACGCTACTACCAGATGGCCAAGAATCGGGACCAATACGTCAAAATTCCGCTGGTCCCGGGTGACCCGTCCCGCGGAATGAAGCGGGTCCCGCTCGGAAAGGTGGCCGCTTGCTTTGCCGATGGCACTCCGCCCGAGATCGTGGCCGCCTTTATGCAGGGCATCATCGGGGGTGAAGAAGGTCAATGGCCGGATCCTAACGATCTCCGGAACTACAACTTGACAACCCGCTGGAACGGAACCACGGGCGCGACCGGCGGAACCGCCGGCAACCCGGCTCAGGTGACGTGGTCGTTTGCCCCGGATGGACTCTCGATCCCGAGCGGGATCGGTGAGCCCACCGCCAACAATTCGTTGTTCGCCACCATGGACGCACAATTCGCCTCCCAAGGCGGACGTGTCCGATGGGTAGGGCTCTTCCAGTCGGTCTTCGACCGCTGGAGCCAACTCACCGGCTTGGACTACGTCCGAGTCACCAACGGCACCAACGACTGGGACGACGGAGCGGGTTGGACCTCGAGCCGAAGCGCCACCCGAGGCGACATCCGCATTGCGATGAAGCCAATTGACGGTGGAAGCGGCACACTTGCCTATAACTTTTTCCCTGGTACTGGCTCAGCCGGAAACATGGTTCTGGACTCGCAAGACACTTGGAACGGGTCCTCAAATAACTGGCGATTTGTCCGAAACACGATCAGCCACGAGCACGGCCACGGCCAGGGCTTGCTACACGTCTGCCCGATTGCCAACAGCAAACTGATGGAGCCGTTCCTCTCGACCGTCTTCGACGGTCCTCAGCAGGACGACATCCGTGCCGGCCACGGCCAGTATGGAGACCCGTACGAGAGTAATAACACCGCCGCGACCGCCTTCAACCTAGGCGCGGTCTCCCTCATCGGGACGGCGAGCTTCGGCAACACTCCCGCGGACATCACCTTCCCGACCGCTCCGGTTCCGGCCAACTCGTCGATCATGTCGATCCACCCGAACGATGCGAACGACTGGTACACGATCTCGGTCCCGAGCTCGGTGAACTTTACGCTGACGGCAATCCCGGTAGGGACTTCCTACGATGACTCCACCCAGGCGGCAGGCGGGTCTTGTAACTCGGGCAACGTGCTGGATGCGCTACGCCAAGCGCGACTGACCGCCCAGGTCACCAGTGCGGCCGGCACGACCGTCTACGGATCGGGAACCGCCGCCGCGCTTGGAAACAACGCCGTCGCGACTGGTACTCTGCCCGCCGCCGGAAGCTATCGAATCTTTGTCGGCCGCACCGGAACCCACACCAATAACAAGGTTCAGCTCTACCGGCTAACTCTCTCGACCACGCCGGGAGCCGGTGGCAATCAGCCGCCGAATCTCGCCGCACTCAATAGCGTTACGATCCCCGAAAACGTGAACCATACGTTCACCGCTTCGGCGACCGATCCGGACTCAGGCCAGACGATCACTTACTCGCTGAGTGACGCACCGGCCGGAGCGACGATCGGGGCCTCGACCGGAGTCTTCAACTGGACTCCAACCGAAACCCAAGGTCCTGGAACCTATACTTTCTCCGTGGTCGCGACCGACAACGGCTCGCCTGCTCTCAGCGATACGGAATCGATCACCCTTACGGTGACCGAAACCAATTCGCCGCCGATCATCAGCAACGCGCAGAACCTCACAGTCAACGAAGGTCAGCTCCTCAGCTACGACCTCAACGCGAGCGATCCGGATGTACCGGCCCAGTCGATCGGCTGGACGGTGACCGGCGCTCCCTCTGGACTTTCGATCCAGGGCACGACCGGGATCATCGCTTGGACGCCCTCCGAGGCTCAGGGTCCTGGCACCTACAACGTCACCGTTCGGGCCACCGACACCGGTAGCCCGTCCCAGTTCGATCAAGAGGTCATCACCATCACGGTGAACGAGGTCAATGCTGCGCCCAGCCTGGCTACGATTAACAACCAGACCGTGAATGAAGGGACTAACGTGACCTTCACCGCGGTGGGTAGCGATACGGACCTCCCGGCCCAAACGCTGACCTACTCGTTGGTCGGTGCCCCTGCTGGCGCGACCATTGGTGCCTCCAGCGGGGTCTTCAACTGGACTCCGACCGAAGCCCAAGGTCCGAACAACTACACCTTCACGGTGCGTGTCACGGATAGTGGCCCCGGCAACCTGACCGCGGAACGAAGCGTCACCATCACGGTGAACGAGGTCAACGTGGCCCCAACCCTGGCCGCGATCGGCAGCCAGAGCGTGAATGAAGGCAGCAATCTGACCTTCACCGCAGTGGGTAGCGATACCGACTTGCCAGCCCAAACCCTGACCTACTCGTTGGTCGGTGCTCCCAGCGGAGCCACGATCAACCCGACAACCGGGGTCTTCAACTGGACTCCGACCGAGGCCCAGGGTCAGGACAACTACACCTTCACGGTGCGAGTGACCGACAGTGGTGCGGGCAACCTGACCGCCGACCGAAGCGTGAACGTGACGGTCAATGAGGTCAACCAAGCCCCGATCCTCGCGGCGATCGGAGCTCAGAACGTCAGCGACGCGGCGTCGCTGGTGACGATCAACGCCTCGGCGACCGATGCCGACCTGCCGGCCAACACTCTGACGTTCAGTCTGAGCGGCCAGCCCTCCGGCATGACGATCAACCCGTCCACGGGCGTGATCAGCTGGTCCCCGGCCATCGCCGACCGAGTGGGTACTTATATCTTCACGGTCATCGTCTCGGACAACGGCTCGCCGATCCTGAGCGACAGCGAGTTCGTCACCCTTAACTTCGTCGCCACGTCGAAGACCTTCGGTGGAACGATCAACCTGCTGGACTACATTGGCAGCGCCTATGCGGGCCAGCAAGTCGAGGTCGAGATCCGCAACGTCGGTAGTTCGACCCCGATCGCCGGACAGGCCTTCACCGTCACGGTGAATCCAGACGGCACATACGGATTCACGACTCCGAATCCGCTCCGAAACGGAACCTATGACATCGCCTTCAAGGGAAGTCACTGGCTCCGCAAGGTGGTCGGAAGCGTGACCGTGGATCCGGGAGTGACCAACTCCGTCAGCACTTCGCTCATCAATGGCGACGTCGACGGGGACAACTCGGTCACGATCTTCGACTATATCGAACTCTCCGACAAGTTCGACCTGAATCTGGGTGACCCTGGATTCAACGAGAACGCCGACCTCGATGGCGACGGATCGATCACGATCTTCGACTACATCGTTCTCTCGGATACGTTCGACCTGACCGGCGACAACTAAGTCGCCTCGAAGGATGCCCTCAGGACTCGCCGAGTTCTGGGGGCTTTTTTATGCCTGGACCGCCCGTCGCCAGCGCGCCCATTGGGGGCTTTGGCTTACTTCTCTCACCAGCCACTCAGGTCCATTCGGTTGGGTCCAGTCATAGGGTTGGGCCAGCCGGAAGACCTCGCGCCGGTCTAGCTCGACCGGGCGAAACTGGAGTCGCCGCAACAGCTGGTAGGCAAGGATGTTCCGCCGCAAGGTCTGGCTCGGGTACAGCCGATAGAGGTCCCGCTTGAGCCGGCTCTCAGCCTCGGTGAGGGGCACTCGCACTTGACCATTCGGGTCGCTAAACTCGTTGAGCGTCTGGATGCGCCGGGTGTAAGGGTGATACATCGGGAACTCCACGACGGGGCCGCTCCAAACCGATCGCACCATCCGGTGGGTCGCGTCATGGTCCAGGTGCCCCTGCTCATAGGCCAAGGTGGCCACCGTATCGGGCCTAAAGTCGGCCACCAGTTGCTCCAACTTCGGCTGGAGCTCGGCCGTTTCCTCCAGGATTCGGCCGTCGGTGCCCTGCCAAAAGATGAGTTCAGCGCTGGGGTTGATCCGCTCCACCGCCCGTCGCGACTCTTGTTCTCGGACCGGAGTCGAATGGAGCCAAACCATCGCGAGGGGGCCCCGTTGCCGCGAAAGCCAGCCCGCGATGGCGATCTCGTCATCGGGATGGGCAAGGACCACCAGTAGGCGGCCCGGGTTCTGGAGGATGCTTTCGACGGTCAATGGGGTTCAATGATATTCCATGACGGGAGACTTTCCCAATCACTGGGCCCAAATTCGGTGGGCGATTTTTGGTTTGGCCCGCGCTTTTTGGTCGGGTGAGGTCCTTGCCGCTCGGGGGCGGAGTCCCGTGGCTTTTTGCCCACGGGACGAGGGCGTGGCTCGGGCCCGGGCGGCAAAGAGTTGACTCTCAATCCCAAGTCCAGCCCTAGGATCCTCGTCATCAAGATGTCGGCGATCGGCGATGTGCTCCATGCCTCACCGGTTGCCCAAGCCTTGCGCGAAGCCCATCCGGCCGCGGAATTAGGCTGGCTCGTCCACACCCACTGCCAGGCGATGGCGGTGGGGAACCCCTACCTCACCCGCGTCCACCGGCTCGATCGCAAAAAGTTTCTGAGCCGCCTCTTTCAACTCCGCCGAGAAATCCTGCCCCACCGGTACGAATCCGCCCTCGACCTACAGGGCCTCCTCAAGTCGGCCCTCGTAGCCCGTGTCTCAGGAATCCGCCACAGAATCGGCCCCGCCGACGCCCGCGAACCAGCCGCCCGCCTTCTCTATTCAGAACTTGCCCCCGCTCAGCCAGGGGTCCACATTCTCGATGTCTATCTCAACCGGGCGGCAACCCTCGGAGCAATGACCCGTCCCCCCATGTACGTACCCCAGAGTGCTGCCGACGAAGCCCACGTCGAAAGGCTCTGGACCGAACTCCAGCTCGATCCTCACCGGCCGGTGGTCGTTCTCAACCCCAGCGCAGGCAAGCCGAACAAACTCTGGGGCACAGAGAGCTTCAGCGAGCTTGGCCGCAAGCTCGACGCTCAGATCCTCGTGACCGGGGCCCCTGCCGACCGACCCATGACGAGCTTAATCGCAACAGCCACCGGAGGCCATGATCTCGCCGGCCAGACCAGTCTCACCCAACTGGCTGCCTTACTCAAGCGGGTCGATCTCTTCGTCGGAGGGGATACCGGGCCCATGCACATCGCCTGTGCAGTCGGGACCCCCGTGTGTGCCCTGTTCGGTCCAACAGATCCCGCAATCTTAGGTCCGATCGGCGAGCACCACCGGACTGTTTACCGTCCACCCGCGATGGAGAGGATCTCGGTTGAGGAAGTCGTCGAAACCGTCCGGTCCCAGTTGGCGTATCCTATACGCTAACCGTGGGATCGAAAGGCAAACTACCCAGGCCGCAATACTTCCAACGCTACCTTGAGCAGCGGATGCTCAATCACGTCAAGCATCGCCAGACGGGTGTGGCCGTGCTCGGCGGATTTTTGGGAGTGGGCGCGGCGATGGCAACGGGGATGATCGTCGGTCGTTCGTTCGGTGTTTTCTTTGGAGTCCTCATGGCGGTCCCGGCGTTCTACATGGTCCAAGGTGTCACCAAGGCCGCCCTCGGAAAGCTCTTCAAGCCCAATTCTCCCGAGGCACAGTGGGAGTACACGGTCTACGCCGCTCTCGACCGATTCGAGGAGGCCAAGACCCGCCGAGGACTCTCCCGCGCGGTCGATCCCGTCGCCAATCAACTCCTCGATGCCGCAGCCTTCTATTGGGAGCGGATCCAAACCCTGCTCGAAGGGCCGTATTGGACTTCCTCCAGCCTGAGCGTGGACGCGGCCGCGACCCGAGCTGAAATTCTCAAAGCTTCGAACCTCGCGATGGACGAGCTTGCCGTCCTGTGCGCCGGGTGCATCGGTGAACCGCCGACGACCCGAAAAGACGAGTTCAATCAGCTGATCAAGGACTTCACCGAGCTTCGGATGGATGACGCCTTCGAGCGGTTGGCCTACATCGCCGATGGGAATGAGGGACGATTTGTCCACCAGAGCCCCCACCTCCAGGCGATCTTTCACCCCGCCCGCAGCCTCGCCGAGAGGCTCAAGCTCCTCTGTGAGGAAGTTGAGCGCTACACCAGTGAGCGAGCCACGCAGACGCTCTCGGGAACCCTCCACGAAGGGACCAATCAGATCGACAGTTTGATCCAGAACTTGCAGTTGCAGCGGAATGCCGCCGAAGAGTTGCGCCGCGGACTAGAAGATCAAGCTCGCTAGGTTCGGCCCTCCCGCCTGTCCGGCGGGAAGCTCAGAGGTGACTCCGGTCAGGGTTAACCAGGTCGCACAACCCGCCCGCCGGCCGGCCTCCAGATCCGTATCGAACCGATCGCCAACCACCCAGGTCTCCGCCGGCGGAACGCCGAAGTCTCTCAAGATTCGGTGCAAGATTCGAGGCTCTGGCTTGCCCAAAACAATTGGATCGCGATTGCTCGCAGTTTTGAGACTGGACACGATCGATCCGGCCCCGGGGCTCAAGCGCCCACCTTCCAGTGGATAGGTCGGATCGGGGTTCGTCGCGATGAACGCGGCCCCTTGGAGAAGGTGCTGCAGAGCCGAATCGAGCCACCGATAGCTGAATTCGCGGCAGATCCCAGCCACAACGGCGTCACAGGAAGACGAGTCATCCTTGGGATCGCGGACCGCTTCCACTCCCGTCGCTTCGATTGCTCGCTGGAGGCCTGGCTCTCCCACGACGTAAACCCGTCGGTAGCCCTCCTCTCTGCAAGTCCAAGCCGCTTCGTCGGCCGTGCCGTAGCATTCCCCGTCTTCGGCCGAGAATCCCAACCGGCGCAGTTTCGCCCCAATCTCCGCGCGGCCATAGCTGGAATTATTCGTCAGAAAGGCGACCTGGATCCCCGCGGCCCGAAGGCGGGCGACGCACTCTCGTGCCTGAGGAAGTGGAGCCTCGCCTCGATAAAGCGTCCCATCGAGATCAAAGACCACGAGTCGAGCCATCTGAACCTAGTGCCGACGGGCGAGAACGAAGTCGATGAGGGCTTCCAGGGCCGACCGAGCGTCCGAAGTAGGAAGGGTCCGTAGGGCGGCTCTCGCCTGAAACGCATGATCCTCGGCGATCGTGAGCGCCTCCGAAAAAGCACCGCGAGATTCCATCCAACCAATCACCATCTCGATCTCGTCGTCGGTCCAGGTCGATCCAAAGCGATTTTGGATGAAGTGGCGCTCCTCTTCGGTGAGTTTTTCGCGGAGCAAGATCAAGGGTAAGGTTGCGCAGCCTTCGATCAGGTCGGTGCCGGGGGTCTTGCCCGTTTTCTTGCTCTCGCCTCTAAAGTCGAGAACATCGTCGACGATCTGGAAGGCCATGCCGATGTGATCCCCAAAGCTGGCCAATGCGGCAACCGACTCGGCGGGGGCGTCGGCGACCATCGCTCCTACGGAACAAGCACACTCCACAAACGCCGCCGTCTTCATGCGCAAAACGGCAAAGTGATCTTCCGCGCTGAGATCAAAGATGTCGCGCAGTTCCAGTTCACGAGCTTCGCCTTGGGCCATCTCCACTACGGCTTCGCTCACGTTTCGGATGATCGCAAGATCCCCATCCTGCGCCAACATCACCATCGCCTTGGCCAGAAGGACATCGCCGCTGAGGATCGCACCAGTGTTGCCAAAAATCGAAGCCGCCGATGGACGCCCACGTCTCACCTGGGCATTGTCGATGACATCATCATGCAAGAGCGTCGCCACGTGAATGATCTCAAGACATGCGCCCAGTCGAGCCACTCGATCCACGGACCCACGATATCCCGCTGCTCGCGCACTCAGCAAAACCAGGGCGGGTCGGATCCGCTTGCCTCCGGCCTTGAGGGTGTGACGGCAGACGTCCGAAACCAGCCGGACGGGAGAATCCGCGGCCAGATCCAGTTCTAACTCGACCCGATGGAGATCCTTCTGGACCCTCAAGACCGCAGTATTCCAATCTAAGATATTCACAGTTTCTTGCCCCAGTGCATACAAATCGTTCCGAAGAAAAAGTCCTTCCACTGAATCTCGACAAACCCTGCCTTGGCCATACTGGTGGCCAGTTGCTCTCGCGTCATAAAGCGTTCCGTACTCTCGGGCAGGTACTTGTAGGCTCGCTTTGCCCCAAAAAGGGCTCCCAGTGCTGGACTGAGGGTGTGAAAAACAAACTTGGAGACCGCGCGAACGACCGGGTTGCGGGGAATGGCCATGTCCAAGGAGACGAACCGCCCGCCGGATTTCAAAACGCGAAAGGCTTCCTGATGGGCCAGATCTTGATCGGGAACATTACGGATCCCCCAGCCCACAGTAACTCCTTCAAAGGACTCCGACCGAAAGGGGGCGCGGCAAGCATCCCCGAGAGCCAGTCCCGAGTTCACATCCTTCTGATCGGCTCTCGCCAACATCGGAAGGCAGAAGTCGTAGGCGAAAATTCGCCCTTGCGCACCGACAACCTTTCGCAGGGGATCTAGAAAATCTCCTGTGCCGCAACAGGCATCCAGCACGGTATCACCGGCTCGGAGATGAAGCTTCGCGACCGCCGCTTTCCGCCATCGGTGATGGAGACGGAGGGAAAGAATCGCGTTGCACCGGTCATAAGTGGGTGCGATCTCCGAGAACATCTGTTGGACCGCCGTCCGCTTTTCGTGGCCAGCCGTTAACCAGGGGTCCGGGGAGGTCGCATTTGACTCCATCTACACCTTATTTTACGTAATCGGCGGGCCCAACTTTATGAACTTTCAGAAAAAATTGAAAATTAGGTCAAAAAACCGTACCTGCGGATTCAACCCAAGCCTGACGACAATGGCCATAGGGTGCATTTGATTTGAAGCGATGTCGTCGAGGTTTTACATTGGTCGAGATCATGATTGTGGTCTTGATCATCGGGGTGCTTCTCGGCATCGCGGTTCCACAGTGGCGGAAGGCGCGCGAGAGGTCCCAGAAGATCACCTGCTTCCAGAACTTGAGGAAGTTGGACGATGCCAAGGACATTTGCGCCGTCGCCAACAAACTCGATGAGGGGGACCCCGTTACCGAGGACATGATCTTCAATGAGTTCATGAAAGACACCGAACTCCCGGTCTGTCCGGCGGGCGGAACCTACACCCTCGGGAACGTCGGCGAGCCGGTCGTCTGCTCGCTCCACGGCGAATACGTCCCGGAGTAACGACAAAAAAAGGGCCGGAGCTGCTTAAGCAGTCCGGCCCTTTTTTGGCACTTGCGCTTAACCCGCGCCGATGCCGTACTTCTTCAGGAATGAGTCGAACTCGTTCTTGAACTGCGGCTGGATGAGCTGAACCTTGGCTTTCTTCCGGGCTTCGCGGAGCATCTTCTCTAGGTCATTCTTCACGACCCCGCGATCGACCATGAGGTTGCGCCGAATCCGCTTCTTCAGGATGTCGGTTAGGGGATCCACCTTTTCGGGGATGATGTTGACCTTGAAGAATTTGATCGCGACCCGCTCGCCGGCGATCCAATCGCTGGTCTGTCCGATCTTGACTCCGTCGAGAGTCTTCTGAACGGTTTCCGAGAACTGGTCGACCGGCACGTCGCCGATCAGGCCGCCATTCGCTCGGCTGGAGTCTTGGCTCAGCTCCTTGGCCACGTCCTCAAACTTACGGCCGGCCTTAAGGGCATCGTCTACCTTGGTCTTTTCTTCGGGCTTGACCGCGATCATCCGGAGCGTCCACATCCGTGGGCTGGTGAATTCTCGCGGGTTGCCCTTGTAATAGTTTTCGACCTCTAGGTCGGTGACGTTGATACCTAGGGTCAGCAGGTTGAATTGGGCCGTCTCCAAGGTCATCTGGTACTCCAGGTCGGCGGGGCTCAGGCCAAACGCGGCGAAGTCCTTCTCGAAGTTGGGGTTCCGTTCCTTCTTCAGATCCAGCGTCTCGGTGACCTGGGCCTTGGTCGGAAAAACACCCTTCTCCTTGGCCAGTTGCAACGTCAATCGCTCTTCGAGCAAAAGCTGCAGGGTCAAAAGCCCGGGTGGGGCGATCTCGAAGTTTCCGTTCCCAAGGGATCGTCCGACTCCGGGGAGAAACTCCATCCGTGAGTAGTATTCACTGGCCTTGACCTCCTCGCCGTTCACCGTCATGACGGTTCGGTTCGGGTCGATCTGGGCAGAAGCCAAAGAGAGGGTGGCCAGAGAAGCAGTGGCCACGAGGCCTAGCATCCATGCGAGCTTTTTCATAGTTCGATGATTGTACGGACGATTAAGCGTCCTCTTCGCTCCGTCGAGCGCGGGGGACAAGGCGAATAATCGTTCCTGGGAGTGGGTAGTCCTTGCGCAACCGGTTTTCCAGATAGCGCAGATAACTGAAGTGGATTAGTTCGGGGTCGTTGCAGAAGAGCAAGATCGTTGGGGGCCGAGTACTGACCTGGGTGGCAAAGTAGATCTTGAGAAACTTGCCTTTGCTCGTGTAGGGGCGCTCGAAGCAAGCGTCCTGGATCAATCGGTTCAGCGGCCCGGTCGGGATACGGAAGTTCCAAGCGTCTGTGGCTTGAAAAACGTGGTCCATCAGCCGCTGCAACCCGGTGGCCTCTTGGGCGCTAGTGAAGGTGACGGGGGCGTACTTCACCTCGGGCATCTCGGCCCGCAGGCCGTTCAGAAACTCCTTCTTCTCCGGGGTCATCATCCGGACGTTTCCGTCGGGTGGCTCTTTGGTGTCCCACTTGTTGACCGCGATCACGAGTGCTCGGCCCTCGTCGTGGCAGAGCTTCATCGTTCGCTTGTCGCCGTCGGTCAGTCCTTCTTCGCCATCGACCACGACCAACCCACAATGGGCGCGCTCCAGGGCTTGGGTGGCCCTCAGAGCCATGTAATACTCGACCGTCCCTTGGATCTTGCCCCGACGACGGAGACCGGCGGTATCGATGAGCCGGACCTGACGGCCCTGAAACATAACGACCGTGTCGATCGCATCGCGGGTGGTGCCAGGAATATTGCTAACGATGCTCCGCTTTTCGCCGGTGAAGGCATTGAGCATGCTCGATTTGCCGACGTTCGGCCGGCCCACAATGGCGAGCTTGAGTTCGTCGGGGGCTTCTTGAAGCTCTTCGACGGTGGGGAAGTCCCGGGTGAGAATGTCGAGCAGGTCGTCCACCCCGTGCCCATTCAGGGCCGAGATCGGCACCACCTCGCCCAGTCCTAGTTCATAGAACTCGAGGGCCATCTCTCGGCGCTTCGCGTTGTCAGCCTTGTTGGGGGCGATCACGATCGGTTTGCGAAGCGCGCGCATCCGGTCGGCCAACTCGATATCACCGGAGCTGACGCCGTCCACCGCGTCGGTCATGAAGATGACGGCATCCGCTTCGGCCAGAGCGACTTCGGCCTGGATTCGGATCTGCTCCACCAACGGATCGTCATCGCCAAAGAGAATCCCCCCGGTGTCCACGATCTGATAGTGCTTGCCGTAGTACTCGCCTTCGGCGTAGAGTCGGTCTCGAGTGATGCCGGGGGTGTCCTCGACCACCGCCACTCGCCGCCCAATCAGGCGGTTGAAAAGCGTGCTTTTGCCGACGTTGGGTCGGCCCACGATGACGATCACGGGCAGTTTTAAGCTCATCGGCGGACCTAGGAGGGTACCCGATCAGGTACAAACCGCCCGTGAGAATCGTTGCAATCGGTCTCGGAATGGCATTGATCGGGGCTTCTTGGGGCAGCGAAGAGGTCGGTTACGTCACCTTCGGTCGCTCTTCCTTGATCCTTGGATCCATGGATAAGCGAACGGTTTTTGGGGTCGGTGTGCAGTCCATCCGCCCCGAACGGGCGTTGCGGATCCGTGGCAACCAGGCCAAGTTGGTACGAGAGCTGTATGCCTACCGCAGCGAATCCAATTGGTTTTGGTCGCCGCCCGGGCATGCCTATCATGTGGGCGCGCTCGTCTCGGGCCGGTATGAGTTTGGCCAGGGAGCGACCCGCTTCTTTGCCGAGGGCGGATGGGGCTTGCAATACAGCAACAAGGGTTCCCACGATATCGAGTCCCGCTGGAACTCCACCCCGACGGTGGGGATTGGGGCGATCTTCGATTCCAACCTCTATCTCACCTTGCGCCTGATGCACGTGAGCAATGGGGGACTCAGCAACGGCCGCAACAAGGGCCAAAACTGGCTGATGTTCATGGTCGGAAAGCGCTTTTAGATGACCGTCCGATACGAATTGATCGCGACTTGTCCGCATACAGGGGCTCGGCGAGGGCGCCTGCACACCCCTCATGGAGTGATCGAGACTCCCTGCTTCATGCCAGTCGGAACCCAAGCCACGGTCAAGACCTTGACTCCGGCCGACGTCCGGGCAATGGGCTACGGGCTGATCCTCAGCAATACCTATCATCTGGCCCTTCGACCAGGTGAGGACCGAGTGGAGCGACTCGGCGGACTCCACCAGTTCATGGGTTGGGATGGCGCGATCCTCACCGATAGCGGCGGCTATCAGGCCATGAGTCTCAGTTCCATGCGGACGATTGACGACTCCGGAGTTGCCTTCCGCTCGCACCTCGATGGATCGCTGCTGCATATGTCTCCCGAACGATCCATCCAAATTCAAGGGAAGCTCGGGGTCGATATCAGCATGTCGCTGGACGTCTGCCCGCCCTATCCCTGTACTCGGGATGAAGCGGCCGAGGCGATGCGGCGAACCCACCTCTGGGCACCCCGAAACCTGGCCGCGGCTCGCGAGGGGCAAGCGGTCTTTGGGATCGTTCAGGGGGGAGTCCACGAGGACCTGCGCCGCGAATCGGCCGCGTTCTTTTCGGAGATGCCCTTTGCCGGGATCGCGATCGGGGGAGTCAGCGTGGGCGAACCCACCGAGATGCAGTACCCGGTGGTCAAGCTCGTTGCCCCGCTCTTGCCCAAGGAAAAAGCTCGGTACCTGATGGGGGTCGGTCATCCCCAAGACATCGTCCATGCCGTGAGCTGCGGGGTAGATATGTTTGACTGCGTCCTACCGACCCGAATGGCCCGGCACCACTGCCTTTATACGTTGCAGGGAAGGGTGAACATCGGGGCCGCGAAGTATGCCGACGTCACTGAGCCGGTCGATCCCGATTCGGTGTTTCCCGGGCTGGACTGGGTCACTCCGGCCTATCTGCGTCACCTTTTCCAGGCCAAAGAGCCTCTCGGTGCGCGGCTTGCGACCGTCCACAATCTCTCCTTCTATGCCCGGCTTATGCAAGAAGCCAGATCCGCGATCGAGACCGGGACTTGGCCAGACTTTGCCGCACGCTATCAGCGGGCGTAGGTCGACTTGCTCTCTGCGACCCCGTTGGGTCCGATCAATGCCGGGTCGTAGATGGCGCAACCGAAACCGCAGATCGGGCCCTGCTTGACTCCATCGCGAAAGAGGGGAACGATAACCCCGCACATATTGGCCGGGATCGCGCTAGGATCGGCAAACTTCAGGTCAACGGCAGCCTCATTGCTCAGGGCGTGGCCCATACCCTTGACCACCACGGAGACCCACTCGGAGGCAAGGGTAAGTTCGCGCAGGTCTCGGCCGAGAAAGTCGGCCGGAGTCGCCCCCAAAAATTCAGCGAAGGTGCGGTTGCCATAGATGACCTTACAATCGAGGTCGAGTTGGATGAAGTAGAGAGGCATGGCCTCCAGGAACTTCTCGGAGTGGAAGGCACCCGGCAGAAGGCCAACCCCGGTGCTCTCTCCAAGGATCGAGTATCGGACGTGCTTGCCGACGATCTCGGCCCGAGTGCGCCCATTACTCTTTCCCCGGATCCGGGTCCAGTAGGTGTGGATCGTGCCTAGGGAGACGTCGAGTCGATCGGCGATCTCCTTATCAGTCAGGCCTTGGGAGCTCAATCGGAGAACTTCTTGCTCTCGCGTGGAAAGCTGCTTTCTCAGAAAGCCCTGCAGGTTAATTTCTTCCTTCATCATTTGCTCATCCTATGCGTCACAACCAAAAGGTGCCCGGCTGCTGTGCGTCCTATCCCTGATGGTGCACCGGAGGTGATGGACTGCTAATCCGGCGGGCAAGTTCCAAATCGTAGGAAGTGATGCCGCCCGAATCGTGAGTTGTGGTCCAGACCTCCACCGTTTTGTAGGTGAATTTGACGTCAGGATGGTGATTGAGAAGCTCAGCTTGAAAGACAATAGTGGTAACAAAAAGCGCACCCATAAGGTAGCTATCATTTTCAAAGGTTTTGCGAAGTCCATTCTCATGGATCTCCCACCCCGGCAAATCTGCCAGGGCCTCCTTTACCTTCGCTATAGAAAGGACGTCGTAGCTCAACATCACCATTTCCAACAATTGTGATTCTACACTTATCTGTTTGAATCGTATCCAGCAGATGCCGCCGGGTAACCTGAGCGCAATGCGAACGCACCAGTGGATCGACCTCGTTCGGTCCCAAACGGCGCTGTCCCAGGATGCATGGGGGCTCCCCGGAGTCCATGGTTACCGGATGTTCTGCCCCGAGGCACGTCCGGTGCTGTTTGCGTCTGCCTACCGAGCGGACCCGCGCCCGACGCTCATTCTCACGTCGTCTCACGATAAAGCTCTAGCCTGGCAGGCTAAACTTCAACTTTGTGGCGTATCCGAGCTTGAGATCTGGCAGCTCCCCAGTGGCATCAGCTCTCTCTTCGAAGATGCGGCCCCCGAAACCATCGCCCTGAGTGACCGCCTTGGGGCTCTCCGACAACTGGCCTCGGGAGAAAACGGGATCGTCATCGCCACGCCTTCCGCCGCGCTGGAACGCACCTTGCCGGCCGAGACCCTTCTTGATGGCACCATCGAAGCGGCAAAGGGTGACGAACTGGACCTTGATAGGTTCGTTTCGACCCTGATTGCTCTAGGTTATGAGCCGGCGAACCCGGTCACCATTCCCGGGCAGTATTCTCGCCGCGGCGGCATTCTCGACGTTTTTCCGACAGGCGCCCAGTTGCCGGTGAGAATTGAGCTTTATGGCGACGAGATCGACAGCTTAAGGCAGTTCGACCCCAATAGTCAGCGCTCCGTCGGCCCGATCAACCGGCTCCGCATCAATCCCAGCCGGGAGACCATGTATCACCTCGACCCGAGCGCGACGGAAGAGGACCTCCGCCGGGTCCGATCGGAGATCGCCGCCTTGCTCACCCGAACAGCGGAAGTCGAAGCTGCGGAGCTTCATGAGGACTCTGCCCATCGGCTAGAAGAATTGGTTCAGGGTGACGCCCGAGCCATCGAGCAGGGCGTTTACTTCGACCGCATGGACCTCTACCGTCCAACGCTCCACCCCGACTCGGGGTCCGCCATCAACATGCTCTCCGACCGCGGTTTGATCTTGCTTGACGAACCCGTAGAGCTGAGCCTGGTAGCGCACAAAGCTGAGGCGGAACTTGCCGCTGCACTTTCCGCCCGAAGGTTTAGAGGAGAGATCCTCAGCTGCGTTGTGGGGGATTACCTCGCTCCGGTGGAGCAGATGGGTGAAGGGCCACGAGTACGTGGATTGGCCCACTTCGATGACCTACCCGAGTGGTTCCGACCCGATGAGAGTTTGGAAGTTGGCGTCCAGACCCTCGATTCCTACCGAGGTCGCTCCGAAAGCCTAGCCCAAGCCATGAAGGAATGGTCGGCCGCTGGCTACCGAACCGCCCTCGCTACCGATCAACCGACCCGGGCCAAAGCGGTTCTCAATCAGGTGGATCTCTTCCCTCAGGAGGAGTCGGCGGATGGGCTCTGTCTGGTCCATGGCAACCTCGCCGGCGGATTTGTTTGGCCCAACCACCAATTGGCCCTCGTCACCGACCAAGAACTCTTTGGTGTCGGACGACTCAAGCTTCCCCAGCGCAAGTTCAACGAAGGGGCCCCGATCGCCAACGTGCTCGACCTCAAAGTCGGCGATTACGTGGTCCATATCAACTATGGAATTGGGATCTTCCAGGGGCTCGTCAAGCGGCAGGTCGGGGGGGTGGAAAAGGAATGTCTCTACATCCAATATGCCGGTCCCGACAAGCTCTTTGTCCCCGCCGACCAACTCGACCGGATCCAGAAGTATCTCAACCCCGGAGACACCGAACCCAAGATCAACCGACTGCATAGCGGCGAATGGCAGCGTGCGGTGGGAAAAGCTCGGGAGGAAGCTCGGGCGTTCGCCCGCGACCTGATTCGCCTCTACGCGAAGCGGAAACAGGTCCAGCGCACGAGCTTCGGCCCCGACAGTCCGTGGCAAGGGGAGATGGAGGCGACCTTCCCCTGGATGGAAACCCCGAGTCAGTTAACCGCGATCTCGGAGGTGAAGCAGGACCTCCAGACGGATTACCCAATGGACCGTCTGATCTGCGGTGATGTCGGATTCGGGAAGACCGAGGTCGCCATTCGGGCGGCCTTCAAGGTTGCTCAATCTGGAAAGCAGGTGGCGGTTCTGTGCCCTACCACGATCCTGAGCGAGCAGCACTTCCGGAACTTCTGTGAACGGTTGGGAGCCTTTCCGACCCGGCTCGAAATCGTCAACCGCTTCCGCACTGCCGCCGAACGAAAAGAGATCGCTAAGCGCCTCAAGGCGGGCGATATCGACATGGTGATCGGGACCCATGCCCTGCTCAACCAAGAACTCGAATTCAAGGAACTGGGCCTGGTGATCATCGACGAAGAGCATAAGTTCGGGGTGAAGCAGAAGGAGGCGCTCAAGTCGCTCCGGGTTTCGGTTGACGTCCTGAGCATGTCGGCCACCCCGATCCCCCGGACGCTGAGCATGGCGATGATGGACATCCGCCAGATGTCCCTGATCAATGACCCACCGCCCGGTCGACTCCCGATCCGAACTTTTGTCCGCCCTTATGGCAACGAGGTCGTCCGCGAAGCGGTCCTGCGTGAACTCGCCCGAGGCGGCCAGGTCTATTACGTCTACAACCGGGTCGAGGGGATCTGGCACGTCGCCGAGCGCCTGAAGAAGCTTGCCCCCATGGCCCGCATCGGAGTCGGACACGGCCAGATGTCGGAGAAGGAACTGGAGCCCGTCATGCTTGCCTTCATCAAGGGCGAGCTCGACATCCTGCTCTCCACTACCATTATTGAGAATGGTCTGGATATCGCCAATGCGAACACCATGATCATAGAGAATGCTGACCGATTTGGTCTCTCCCAGCTCTACCAACTCCGGGGCCGGGTGGGTCGTTCCGATCGACAGGCCTATGCCTACATGCTTCACAGTGGCGAGCGGAGTCTGACGGAAACGGCGATGGCACGACTCCAATCGCTCCAAGAATTTTCCTCCCTCGGATCAGGCTATGCCCTCGCCGTCCGGGATCTACAAATCCGGGGCGCGGGCGACCTCCTCGGGGCCAAACAGAGCGGCACGATGGCGACGGTGGGCTACGAACTCTTCGTCCAGATCATCCATGAGGAGATCCAGTTCCTCAAGGCTCACGCTGATGGCGACGAGCCTCGGGAGTACAAGGATCCGCTCGAGGGCCTCACTCCGCTCCCCACGCTGGACCTGCCGGTCATTGCCCTCATTCCCGAAAGCTACATTCAGGATCAAGCCCAAAGATTGTATTACTACAAGTCGATCATGTCGAGCCGGTCGGCCGAAGAGTTGGGTCAGGTTCGGGCCGAGATCGTCGACCGGTACTCGGTCATGCCGGTTGAAGTCGAAACTGCCTTCGCCGTGATGCACTGCCGACTCCGGGCCCAGACCCTTGGCATTGAGAAGGTAGACGGAACCGGCGGAAGGCTGGCCGTCAGCTTCTTCGATCCCGAACAATACACTCCGAGGTTCTGGTCACTGATCCAGCAACGGTATAAGTCCGCCTATGTCGGACGTCAACAGTTCGTCTGGCCTTTCACCGGGGATGCGCTCTCGGCCTGCGAAAGAATGTTGGACACCTTTGGCGAAGTTCTGGCCAAAATGGAGGAGCAGAGGATGGCGCTTCCATCATGATTTCTTGCATCGTTACGAGCCTCCTCATGAATCCCGTTGGAGCGAGCTTGGTGATTCTTTCGCCGGGAAGGCCGGCCAAGAGAACCCAGGGAGAAGAGGTCCGGGCCCAACAAGGACACCTCGCCTTCCTCGAATCACTCTGGACGGCAGGTGAAGCCCTAGCCGTTGGCCCGACCGCCGACCCGAGCAAGCGGATCAGCGGGATCACCATTCTCCGGGAGCGCGACCCAGCCCGAGCGCGGCAACGGATGGCCAAGGATCCTCGGATCGGCGAAGGGGACCTTCAGGTTCAAGTCTTCTCTTGGGAGATCAATCCCGCTGATTTCGGCAAGGTGGGAAAGTTCATGGATTTGGGTGAGTTTGCCCTCATCTTCGTGCGCAAAACTGCCGCCGCCTGGTCTCGCGGTCCAGAAACCGACCGGGAGCTCTCTGCCCTATTTCGCCGCACTAAGCCCCTTGCTGGGGGACCGATACGGGACTTTGGCAGGGCCGGGTGGATCTACATCGTCCGTGCTGACGAAGAGACCCTCCTCTCTGGCCTGAAAAAGTCAAAAGCCGCTCAAGAGGCTCGGATCGAGTTTGAGCGGCTGAAATGGTGGACGAGTAAGGGCAACTTCCCCGGCGGAAAGTAGATCAGTCCTCCCGATGGGCTTCGATAAACCAGAGCTGTTTCTCGATACCCCGGCTGATCTCAGTGAACAGGTCTGACGTAGTGGGATCCCCGGCGTCGGCGGTCTTGGTGATTGCGTCCAAGATTTGGCCAGCGAATTTGGCCACGACGGTCGCAAGGGCCTCGACCATTTCCTCATCTTCGTGGAGGCCTTCAGGGAATTCGCCAAGGAGGGTACCGGCGGTGACGGTGGCTAGGCGTCCATCCGGTACTCCACCCAGCTGGCGGATGCGCTCCGCCAAGAGATCGACGTGCTCTGAGACCTCATGGGCGACCCGGTCGAAGAGCTCGTGGAGGCTGATGAACTCCTCGCCAATGATGTTCCAGTGAGCTTGCTTGCAGCAGAGCTGCAAGTCAATCGCACTGACGAGAGCGGACTGAAGGAGCGGAAGAGACTTCTTCTTAGCTTTTTCGGGCAGAGGATTGAGCGTCTTGGGCATACATGCAGGCTACCCAATCCTCGTCCTGGCTACTGTGTCGCGAACGCGGTGAAGTAGACCTTGAGAATCGGTCCTTCGTCGCTGTCCCAATCCGGCTCTTCGAGTTCCTCTGGATCCGGAAGCTGAGTGATCTGGGGCGGTCCGTCTTCCTCGTCTTTCTTGCCTTTCTTTTTCTTCTTTGGCTCTTCTTTCCCGGGCATGACCGTGTTCAACTTGTAGTTGATATCTGCGGCCAGCTGTCGCTTCAGCAACCGAACGCCGTCAGGATGGTTCACCGTCCGAATCGTGGTCCTACGGAGCCGAGAATAGATCGAGTCGATGATGACCGGGGCAGCTTTTTCTAGGTCCGCTTTGGCCACGCCATCCGCCGGGTGAAGTTGCACCTTGCAGCGAAGGTACGATTGCCCTCCCGCCAGGTTGATCAAGAATTCTTCCTTAAGGTCCACCAATTGGTCGACCTTAGCCAGCTTGACGGCGGGTTCTTCCTCTTTCTTGCCTTTTTTGGACATGAAGAATCCTCCGCCTCCCAGCACGAGGACCAACACCAGAATGATTGGGAGTTTTCCGCCCTTCTTTTTGCCTTCGCCCTTTTCCGCCTTGTCCGACATCGCTTATCGAGCCTCCGGATAGCTTCTTCCACATTTCCCCGGGAAATTCACAGTCGGTTCGGACGTTTGGGTAGGTCAAAGAACCCATAACGGGAGCGTACCGAACGGTCGGGTGAGCCTCGCGCGTCCAGATCGCGTAAAGGTAGATTCAAGAGTGCAGAGTCATGGTGCTGAAGCCCTCCGAAATCCAAAGTTTGAGTCAATCCCTGGTGGAGGCCGTCAGCCAAGCCATCGTCGGCAAAAGGGAGGTGATCGAGCAGGCGGTGCTCGCCCTGCTCTGCAACGGCCACCTGTTGCTGGAAGACATCCCTGGGGTCGGTAAGACGACCATGGCCAAGGCCCTTGCTCGAGCGATCGGCGGGGAGTACCGCCGGTTGCAATTCACCCCCGACCTCCTGCCCGCCGATGTCACGGGAGCAGTCGTGTTCAGCCCCAAAGACGGGACGTTTGAGTTCCGCCCCGGTCCGATCTTTGCCAATATCGTCTTGGTCGACGAGATCAACCGCGCCACTCCCAAGACCCAATCGAGCCTTCTGGAAGCGATGGAAGAGCGCCAAGTGTCGACCGATGGCGTCACTCGGCAATTGCCCAAACCGTTCTTCGTCATCGCGACTCAGAACTCGGTCGACATGACCGGGACTTACCCCTTGCCGGAGGCCCAACTTGACCGGTTCTTTGGAAGGCTCTCCTTGGGCTATCCTGGGCGAGATGCCGAGGTGGAGATCCTCCGCGCCCAACAGACGGTGAAGCCGGTCGAGTCGATCCAACCGGTCGCCAGTCTCGACCAGTTCGTCCTCGCCCAAGCGAGCGTTCGAGAGGTTTTCATTCACGAAGCCGTCCGAGGCTACATCGTCGATATCGCCCGCGCGACCCGGGAGCACAGCTTGCTGGCGATGGGGGCGAGCCCGCGGGGAACACTTTTCTTGATGCATGGTTCTCAGGCCATGGCCGCTCTTTCGGGAGCCGAGATGGTCCACCCCGACCACGTGAAGCGAGTCGCCAAGCTCGTTCTTGGTCATAGGGTCATTGCCCGCGGAGAAGTGCGCGCCCGGGGAATGACCACCGAACAGATTATCGATCAGGTCCTTGATGCCGTCCCAGTCCCTCTCCCAGTCGGTCGCTAGCGCACCGCTGTTCCGGCGGGTTGCCGCGATGGTGCCGCCCTATGCGGCTCTGTTCCTGATCATCATGGCGCTACTGATCAACTCGCCGGCGCTGTTCTATATGGCCACGGCGATGGTCTGCACGATCTTGGCTTGCCGCCTTCAAGCCTATCTGAGTGTGCGGGGGCTGCGCATCGAAAGGGTCACCCCTCCCGCTGCCCGGGTCGGCGAGCGGGTGACGGTGAGTATCACGGTCTGGAGCGAGAAGCGGATCAAGCGACCACTGATCTCCATCCGCGATGGGTTGCCGGACCGTCTAGTAGTGGCCGAACGTACACCTAGCCTGCCGGTTGCCCCCAGCTTTGATCAGCCGATCCAGACTCGCTACAGTTTTCGGCCGCTCCGCCGGGGGATCTTTCGGTGGTCCACCATGCAGATCGTCGGGACCGATGCGCTTGGGATCGTCACGATGACTCGCGACTACCGTACTGAAGCCACCGAACTCGTGGTCTATCCGCCGCGGATTGCCGTCTCCGTCAACCTCCAGCCGTCGGGCGGGGCCGGGGGCGTCTCCGAGGCAGAATCCGGACGGTTCCGAGGCTCGGGAATCGAGCCCCGAGGGGTCCGCGAGTATCAGAACGGCGATCCGCTTCGCCACGTCCATTGGGCCAGCAGCGCGCGGAGCCGGACCTTGATGGTGAAGGAGTTCGAAGTCGGATCGAGCCTTGCCGCCGCGTTCTTCTTGCAGAGGACTCAAGGGACGGACTTTGGCACTGGATTCAGCTCTCTTGAGGCGATGTGCGGGCACACGGTCTACCTGGCCGAGGTCTTTCTCAAGAGTGGGGCTACGGTCAAAATTCCGACCGTCGAACTCGTCCCAACGTCCGCGGCAAACTATGAAGATCGGCTCCAGCAGATTAACCATGCATTGGCCCTGCTCGAGCCGACTTCAGAGGACTCGCTGGCGGCCGACGTGATCCAGTCGCTCTCCCGGATCGGAGAAGGGGGATCGCTCTTCGTGATGCTCGCGGCTCAGGACCCCGAGTTGCCGGATGCATTGGCGAAACTCAGCCAATTCGACCGGGTCTGCCTGATCTACGATGCCGCTGACTATGATCCCAAGGCCGCCGCTCGCTCCGCTGCCGACCCGATCTACCTTGAGCGTTTGCGCCAGGCGGGTTGCCGGATCGTGGCGATGCCGGTCGTGGAGGAGTTTCGATGAAGCGAGTCAGCGGCCGAACCCATGGATTCGACCACCTGTTGAGTGCCGTCTGCGCGATCTTGGCGGGCTGGTCCAGTGGAATGTCGATCGGCCTCTCGGAGGTCGCCTGGCTCTTTGCTGGGCTGGCCACTGGTGGAGCGTTGATTGGATTCCTCTGCGGACGATTCTTGCCCGACCGAGTCGCATCCCAGTGCGGTTGGGTCTACACCGGATTGGCGCTGGCGTGTGTCTTCTTCGCTCGGGATCTCAATGGGCTCCTGCCTGGTGAGGGATTTCCGCTGCAGATCTTGGCCGCCGGAGTTCTCTCTTGGGTGGTCTCGCTAGGGACGTTGGCGACCTGGCGCGATTCGACCTTGACCTTCCAAATGGTGCCATGCATCGCCATCTTCGGGTTGGTCGGCGCGTTTGACGTTTACGCCGCGGCTCCGGCGATGTTCTTTATCTTCATCATCTGTGCGGCGGCGCTTTTCTTTCGGGCGCACTACCGCGAGATGGTCCGACAAGCGGGTTCGGCTCTGAACCCCGGGGCGGCCGATCCGCTCTCCCGAGCGGAGGTCACCGAGCGGGCCGTGAATTCGGGAGCTTGGCGCTGGATGGCGGGACCCGAATGGGCAGTCGCCTCGGCTCTCATCATCGTGGCCGCCAGTGTCTTTGGCGCGCCCGCGATCCGGCAATCCGTCCAAGGCGTGACCGAAGCCGTTCGCGTCCCTCTCAACAACCCGACCCAAAGCCAAGGCGGCGGGACCAGCTTCACGGCTTCGGCCGATGTCCAAGTCGGCCAGGGTCCGACCACCCAGAGAAATATTCCCGTCCTAAAAGCCAAGTTCAGCGGGACGACCTATCTGCGGTCCGAGACCTACGACGGATTTACGGGCCGGGGCTGGCGGGATGATTTCATCACCAGTTGGCCGGAGGTCCCCTCCATCGACCAGGTTGCGCCCAAGGGAACCGACCGACCCTTTGAGATCCGCTACGTCGGGGGGCAGCACGACCGCGTCTATATTCCCGGCGAAGTGGTCCAAGTGGATCTTGCTTTCTTTCTGATTGCCCCGCTGGCCGACCGCAGCATCCGCTTTCGAGAACCAGTCCGCAGCGAGCTCACGGTCACCGGATCCTCGCGGATTCTGCCCTCTCTCGACGGCACCGAGCTCCCCGGAAAGCCACCCTATGGTTGGCAGAGTTCCCGCTATCTCAACGCCGACCGAGCCAGCGATCGGTTCCGAAAGTGGGTTCAAGAGAGTACGGACCACGTGCAAGCCCCGGCCGAAAAGGCCGAAGCCCTTCGCGCCGCGATCTCGGTTCAGGCTGATTACAACCTTAGGGCCCCCGCCATCCCCCGCAATCGCGACCTGATCGATACCTTCATCTTTGGCACCCGTCAAGGGTACTGCGACCTCTACGCGACGGCGATGACAGTCGGGGCTCGAACCTTGGGCATCCCCGCACGAATCGGGGTTGGATTCCTCCTGCGGGATCCACGGCGGGATGAGGAGGGCTATTTTACGATCCGCGATTCGGACTACCATATGTGGTCCGAGCTGTACTTTGAAGGCGTCGGGTGGGTTGTCTTCGATGCCACGTCAGGATCGAGGGATGTCACGCCAACCGAAGGCGAAGTCTCGGAATCGGCTCTCCCCGAATGGGCCTTCGCCAGCGTCGCCGGGGTGATCGCGGCGGGAATCGCGATCCTCGGGATCCCCCGCGCCCTCCGAGCGGTCCGGGCGATCATGGGCCGGATCCCGATCCGCAGCGACCTCGACCGGCTTTACCTGTCGCTTGACCGAGCCCTCTTCCGAAAAACCGGAAAACCCCGGAGATTTCACGAGACCGGTAGCGACTACTTGGGCCGAATTCTCGGCGAGTCCCATCCAGCCTACGCCGGCCTCTTGGCCATCTACCAATCTCTAGAGAGCGACTTCTTCAGTCCCGATGGTCCGAGCAAAGAGCGGCTGCAGGATCACCGCGCGAAGATCCGCGAAGCGGCCACACTAGAGCTTCAGCCGAATGGTCGACGTTAAAAAAGCTCTCCAAAAGTCGGTGATTCTCGTTCATGGGAACGAGGATCTGCTCCGTCGTAGGGCGCTCACGGATCTTGTTGCCCAGAGCGAGGTCGACGAGATGGATCGCTCGGTGATGTCGGCCGATCTGCAGACCCCGGCCGAATGGGTGGCGGCGGCCGGCACCATCCCCTTTCTCAGTGATCGCCGGATGGTGATCGTGCGCCAGCTCCTGAGGCAGGGAAGTCCTTCGGCGAACGCAAAAAAGGAGCTTGCGACGATCCCGCCGACCGGACTCTTGGTCTTGGTGGCCGACGACGAGGCCAGCGCTGGGGAAGACCGACAGCGAACCCTGCAGAGTCAGAGCAAATCTTGGGCGACGGCCGTCACCGCTGCGGGTGGAGCCGTACTCGATTGCTCCTCTCCCGATGGCAAGGTGCTTGTTGATTGGATCAAGGACGAGGCCGAAAGGCAAGGCCGAAAGATGAGCCGATCGACGGCCGAGGTCCTGGTGGAGATGGTGGGCGGAAAGCTCAGCCGTGGCCTCGACGAAGTGGAAAAGTTGGTGCTCTACACCCTCGGACGATCTGAGATCCGCGAAGAGGATGTCCGGGCCGTGGTCTCGGCGAGCCGGGAGTGGAACATCTTTCGCCTCGTGGACTCGGTTGTGTCGGGCAATCCAGGCGTGGCCGTCAAGCAGCTTCGGACAATGGTGGCGGCCGGAGGCAAGGCCGAAGAGACCGCTTTCCGGAGCCTGTTTCCGCAGCTTTCCCGGCAATTCAAGCTGATCTGGCAGGCTCGAATGGTGATGGATTCCGGCGGAGGGCTGGGGAAGATCTCAGCCGCCCACGTTCAATCGATGCCCGAGAAGCCAAGGCTGGCCGACGAGAAGGACTGGGTCCAACGCCGGATCTTTGAGGCCGCCCGGAAGCTCCGCCCCGAGCACTGCGAGAGAGCCCTGGCCCTCGTTGCCGATGCCGAAGCCAAGATGAAGGGACAGGGCGCCGCCTACAGCGGATATGACACGCTGGAACAGATGGTGATCGACCTCGCCCGCGGGGCCTAGTTAGTTGGCCCGGATGCTCAGGATTTCGTACCGGATCTGACCGACCGGAGCCTCGAACTGCACGACGTCTCCGACTTTGTGTCCAAAGAGGGCCATGCCCATCGGAGATTCGTTGCTGATGAGATCTTCGTCGGGATTGGCCTCAAAGCTGCTGACCATGCGGACCTCAAACTCGACGCCTCGATCGGCATCCTTGACCTTGATCCACGCCCCAATGCCGGCGAATTCGGTCGAAACCATCCCCGGCTCCAGCGTTTGGGCCGCGCTGATGATGCTCTTCAGCTCGCCGATCCGGTTTTCAACGATTGCTTGTTCGAACTTGACTTCATCCAGCTCGTTGTTATCTTCGCTGAATTCCCCGTGGTCCTTACTATCGCGCAGGCGCTCGGCGATCTCGGCCCGCTTGACTTGCGTCAAGTGGTCGAGTTCCGCTTGCAAGGCCTTGGCTCCTTCGGGAGTCAGCAAGATTGCTTGCGGCGATTGTAAGAGTTCGAGTTCTTCCATGGAGTCAGTCCAAAAGTGCCTGGCGGGACATTATAGCGCGTCTGGCTGATAATGTTACGAATGCCTGTGACAAAAGGTTCGGTAGATCCTTCCATTTCTTGCAGATGTTAAACTCTGGTGAATTCATGAGGATCCCTTCACAATCCGGCCAACTCTTGCGCAAGTCCTCAATCCGCCGAGGTGTGGCGCTCGTCCTGGGCCTGTTCGCGCTGATGGGTCCGGGTGTAGCCCAGCAGCGAGATCTGGCCCTCGAGAGGATCGTCAATGGAGTCAAGCCCGGAGTTGCGGTGGTCGTCCGACAACAGCCGAGCGGGGCCGAGATCGTCGACGTGACCATGCTCGACGCCACCTACCCGGCCAACCTGTTGCGACAACAGTGCGACCAACTCGCCCGATTGGCCGGGGTGCCGATGCTTGGCGCACAGTTCTGGGATAGTGCCCCCGGGGACGACCGATTTAGCTTTCAGAAGGCCCGCTTTGGGACCGACAACCTCATCGATCGAGAGACCGGGCAACTGTGGCTGGACCCGATTCTCAAGGCCTTTGCCGGCATACCCGCCCCTCACACCATCGAAAGCCTGCTGATCACGTTCGAGGGGTTCACTGCGAACCAGCAGACTATCCGGACTTACCTAGACGATCATGTCGCCGTGTTGGGGACGGCGGTCCTCGCTCCGGCTCCGGCGGTTGAGTACCGGGTCCGATTGCTGATCCAAGACCAATCCAAGATCACCGTACCGAGGGTCCACACCCCCGAGAACGTGAAGAAATCGAATCCGGAGCAAGCTCCCCGAACGAACTCCGTTCTTCCTGCGGTCTTGTATTTGGCCATTGGGTTGTTGGGGGCAGGGTGCTTGGTATACTTCGGCTTCCTCGCGGTTGGCAAGCCACCCGCAAAACGACCTCGAGAAGGTTCGAAGTAAGGTTCCTGAACACATGATTGATGCAAGCACGATAACGCTCGACCAACTGATCGCTGTAGGGTTTGAGAACAGTGCCTCCGACGTCTTTATCAAGGCGAATCAGGTCCCGATGATGAAGCAGTTCAGCGTCGTGCGGCCCCTCCCCGGAGAGTGGCCCGTCATCGACGATCAGAACGCCGAACGCCTGGTCCGGTCCAAGATGAGCGACCGGATGGTCCGCATCTATGACGAAACCTCGGAGATGGACCTTGCCTTCCAGGTTGGTGAGATGTGCCGGGTGCGGATGAACGCTTACCGGCAACGCGGTGGGGCCGCCACCGTCATGCGATTGATCCCGCTGACCATTCGAACCCTGGAACAACTGGGCCTGCCCCCGGTGTTGGGCGAAGTCACCAAGCACCGCCAAGGGCTGGTCCTCGTCACCGGTCCGACCGGATCGGGGAAGACCACGACCCTGGCCGCCCTGATCGACATCATCAACCAAAACCGGCCCTGCCACATCGTCACGGTCGAAGACCCGCTCGAGATCGTTCACAAGGATAAGTCGGCTTATGTGAGCCAGCGGGAAGTCGGGATCGACACCGAAGACTTTCAGCCCGCCCTGCGCGCCGTCGTCCGAGAAGCTCCGGACGTCATTCTGATCGGTGAAATGCGCGACGTGACCACCATGAACGTCGCCATGCAGGCCGGTGAAACGGGGCACCTCGTTTTCTCCACGGTTCACACCTCTAGCGCCTATGAAACTCTCGACCGGATCATCAACATGTTTCCGCCGCACGAGAAGAACCACCTCTGCTTGCGCCTCGCCAACTCGCTGAAGGCGATCGTCGCCCAGAAGCTGGTTCCGCGATGCGACGGCCCGGGACGGGTCGTGGCCAACGAGATCCTGATCTGCACCCCGACCGTGAGCAAGGCCATCGAAGATGGGCACTTTGGCGACCTCTATCACATGATGAACGAGGGCGCTTTCTGGGGCATGCAAACGATGAACCAGTCCCTAGCCCGATACGTGAAGGCCGGCGTCGTGAGCGAAGAAACCGCGCTCAACTACGCAGGAATCGTCTCGGAACTCAAGCAGCTCCTTCGCCGTTGACGAAGAGGGCCTACTGGAGGCCCTCTTCAATGGATAGCAAGACTTCCTCGACCCTCTTGGAGAATTCGAGGATGTCCTTCTCGAAGAGCTGAGCCAGTCGGGTTCCGGCTTCCTTGTCCTCTGAAGTCATGAGCGTGAAGGCTTGCGTCCTCATCTTGGCCGAGTCGCTGTAGAGCTTTTCGAGGGCTTCCGCAAACCCCTTTTCTTTTGCGGAGTACTCAAAGGACGGCCCAAGCCCTTCTTCCTTACCGAGGTTTTCCAATCCCTTAAGCAATTTGTCCGCTTTGGCCTTCACCATAACCTCTCTGATTTTCTCTTCGATGTCGGGTCCTACCATCAACGTAAGGATCTCATTGGCAACGGATTGGGAATTTTGGCGGCCCTGTGCCTGTTCAGACCGGCGTAGGAGTTCGTGAAGCGTGATTGCGGAGTACTTCGCAAGAAAAATCTGGAAGGGTGCACTAGGGGATTGATCCCCATATTGCAGGAGGCCTTTGATCCTGCGAGCAGCCGAAAAGTGGACGTGTTGGAAGGCAATCGTTTCGAAGAGGGTAGCCCTAGCTTCCTTGGATTTGCCCACTTTGTGGAGCACCTCTGAATACGCTTCTAAAGTATCGGGCAAGGTTCCGTACTGCCTCGTCGAGCGCAGGAGCGGGATCGCCTCAGCATAGTGAGCTTCAGCCTTCGAATAGTCCTCAAGCTCAACGAAACATTCGGCCAAAACTTCGAGACTAGAAGCTCTCTCTTCATCGTTCTTGAGTTCGCGATAGAGAACTAGACCTTCTTGGTACTCCTTGATTGCGAGTTCCCACTTCTTTTGGCTGGAATAGATGTTCCCCATGACATCGTGGAGCGCCGCTTGACTCTCCTTTTCTCCTAGCTCAACCGCCAACGAAAGAGCTTGGCGACCAACCTTGATGGCTTCTTCTAGAAGTTCCTCCTCTTCCAAAAGCAGCGTCAGCCGGTAGGCGGTGTAGAACTCGCCGTCCTTGAAGTCGATCCGAACGGCAAGGCGCATCGCTTCCCGAAAGTGCTTGATCGCAGATTCGGCATTTTCCAGGCCGTAGTGGGCCTCGGCAAGGTAGTACTGAACAGTGTATTTGAGCGAGTCATCCTCGATTCCTGCCGCGAGCTTTTCGGCCTCTTCGGCCTGCTTCAGCGCCTCCTCGTAGTCCTCCTCGGCCAGATAAAGATCGACGAGTTCGAACAGGTAAGCGATGATCGACTCGGTTTCATTGGCGGACCTAGCCTCGGCCAGATCCTTCTCGATCTCCGCTTTGGTCCGCGGCGCGGTCGGCGGCTCTTCCTGCACAACCGCCACCGGTGCAGCCCAGACACGATGGACCTGGAAATCGGCAACCGGGCCAGGAGTCGCCAGTAGAGCGGCCAAAAGCAAGAGATTCATCCCCCTATTCTATGTCGAGTGGCGCGAATCTGTGTCCTGACGGGGCGAAAATTTGTTCCGGTTCTGCGAGGTTTTTTCCGGCTCTCTAGGAATCCCCACGGTCATTGCCGAAAGAACCATGTAGAATCCGGCGAGCAACGGCGCATGGCTCAACTCATTGACGATCTTCTGCGGGAACTGGTGGCGGTGGACGCCAGCGACTTGCACCTCAAGGCAAACAACCCACCCCTCATGCGGATCCGCGGGGACCTTCACCGGGTCGATCACCCGCCGCTAGATGACCAGAAGTGCCAGGAGCTTTTGCTATCGATCCTCACGGAGGAGCGTCGGGAGAAACTCCACAGCTTCAAGGAAGTGGACCTAAGCTACTACGTCGAGGGCCTGGCCCGCTTCCGGGTCAATATGTTCTGGCAAAGGGGGCACATTGGGGCCGTCTTCCGCGTGATTCCGTTCAAGATCCGCACCATCGACGAATTGGCGATGCCCCAGGTTTGCAAAGAGATCGCGATGCTGCCGCGCGGATTGGTGCTCGTTACGGGGCCGACCGGAAGCGGAAAGTCGACCAGCCTCGCGGCGATGATCAATCACATCAATCTTCACCGGCGGTCGCACATCATGACGATCGAGGACCCGATCGAGTACGTCCATGCCGACAAGCGGGCGATCATCAACCAACGCGAACTCGGCACCGACACCCATAGCTTTGCCGGTGCCCTCAAGCACGTGATGCGCCAAAACCCCGACGTGATCCTCGTCGGCGAGATGCGCGACCTAGAGACCATTCAACTTGCGATCACCGCCGCCGAAACCGGTCACCTGGTCTTTAGCACGCTCCACACCGTCGACGCGGCCCAAACCATCGACCGCATCGTCGACGTCTTTCCGCCTCAGCAACAGGCTCAGATTCGGACCCAGCTCGGGGTCACGATCCAGAGCGTGATCTCTCAGACCCTCCTCCCGACCAAGGACAACTCGGGAAGGATTGCTGCCTTTGAGGTCATGGTCGCCACGCCGTCCATCCGGACCCTGATCCGCGAGGGCAAGACCCACCAACTCTATCTGAACATCCAGACTGGTGGGGAAGAGGGCATGCAGACTCTGGACGGCTGCCTATTGGCCCTGCTCAAGGAGAACAAGATCGACTTTGACCACGCGGTCGCAAAATCCAGCAACGCCAGCGAATTTGTCCGTCGGGCCCAGGCTCATGGCCTTATCGGGGAGAACCATGCAACACATTAACGCTCTGCTCGCTCAATGCGTCCGATTGGGGGGCTCCGACCTCCACCTCAAAACCGATACCGGCAAGATCTACATCCGGATCAATGGAGAATTGGACGAGGTGGACTATCCGCACTTCAGCGACGAAGAGTTCAGGGACGAGCTCAAGTTCATCTTGCGACCCGACCAACTGGACCGCTTCGATCGATTGCTTGAGCTCGACTTTGCCTATGAGATCCCCGGGGTGAGTCGGTTCCGCGGCAACATCTATCAGCAACGGGGCCACGCCCAGGCTGCTTTCCGGGTGATCCCCTATGAGATCACGACGATGGAGGAGCTGCAACTCCCCTCGGCTTGCTTCGACTTCATTCAGAAGCCGAGGGGCCTCGTTTTGGTCACCGGTCCGGCCGGAAGTGGAAAGTCCACCACTCTGGCCGCGATGATCAATGCCATCAACAGGAGCCAGCCGGTGCACATCGTCACCGTCGAAGACCCGGTCGAGTTCGTACACGACGATCATGTTGCCCTGATCAACCAGCGGGAACTGGAGACCGACACCCAGAGCTTTGCCAACGCCCTCAAATACGTCTTGCGGCAAGACCCAGACGTAATTCTGGTTGGTGAGATGCGCGATCTGGAGACGATCCACCTGGCCATCACCGCGGCTGAAACGGGACACCTCGTCTTTGCCACGCTTCACACCGTCGATGCCGTCCAGACCATCGACCGCGTGATCGACGTGTTTCCCCAGGCCCAACAGCAACAAGTCCGGATGCAACTCTCGGTGAATCTGGTCGGGGTTGTCTCACAGACGCTCGTCCGCCGCAAGGATGGCCGTGGCCGGATCGCGGCTTACGAAGTCCTCAATGCCACCCCGGCGATCTGCAACCTCATCCGAGAGAACAAGAGCTATCAGATCGGATCGATTCTCCAGACGGGTGCCAAGCTCAAGATGCAGACCCTGGACCAATCGCTGGCCAAACTGGTGGAACGGGAGCTGATCACGCTGGAGGACGCCGCCGCAAAGGCCAAGGATCCGGGCGAGTTTCGCCGGCTTGTGGCCCTCGGAAACGCCGCGACCGTGGGTCATCCCCCGGCCGCGCACGGCGCCGGTCCGGCCGTCGTCGGAGGACCGCGCGAGGTTCATCTTGCCGAAGAAGACGGCGAAAGTCCGCCGCCCCCTCCGTCGCCGCCGAGTCGTCCGGGCGGGCAGTTCCGTCCCGGATATCAAAAAGGGAGTTAGGGCCTATTTTTTGGCGACCTAACGACCGATGCACAACTAAGGCGCTCTTAACCGCGTCTTAAACAATGCCATGATCCTGAAGACATTCTTCATCGGGTGGTTGGTGGGGGCAGTGTTGATCCATGCAATGGTTCTGCTCTCGGCGCTGATGCGGCGCGAAGAAGATGATCGAGAATTCGATCGTCCGCTCTCGGTGTAGTCGCGATGCGCTGAAGCCATCGTTCCAGGTCTCGCGGTTGAGTAAATCGCAAGACCTTTGTCATTCCGGGGGGATCCGCCGCCCAGGTCCTGATGCGTTGGCGCTTTCTCGCGAAGCTCTTTGCGTGCCAGAGCAGGATGGAATCGAGGCTCAAGAGCTTGGAGAAGGTCTCGCGGTTTCCGTTGCAACAGGGTTCACCGGTCCATGCCCGGCGGATCGACCGCCGGAGGAGTCGCCAGAAGGTGAAGCCGCGCGAGTAGTCCAAGCCGACGATCAAATCGCAACGGGGCAAGATTTCGGTTAGCCAGTTGCCATAGGCGCTATCCAGGATCCATTCATCGGCACCCACGATCTCGCGGACTCGTCGAATCTGCTCTTCCACCGACACTTGCTTCCAATTGGCTTCAAAGCAGAAGTCATCCACCAGATGGACCGGCGTCCCAGTCAACTCTCCCAGGCGCAACGCCAGAGTCGATTTTCCCGAGCCCGTGACCCCGTAGGTCAGAATGCGCACGCTCTCCATCGGTCCAATGATACGCCGTGATACACTTCGGGCATGAAGTTTGGGCAGTTCCAATACCCGATGCCGATCAATGAGCCAGTCCTCAGTTATGCGCCCGGATCGGGCGAGCGCGCCGCGATCAAATCAAAGCTCAGCGAACTCAAGAGCGAAAACTGGGACGTTCCGCTGGTGATCGGCGGAAAGGAAGTGCGGACCGGGGCCACTGTGGACCTGCGCCCTCCCCACGAGCGCGCCCACAAACTCGGCCATTTTCACAAGGGCGGTGCGGCCGAGGCCCAAAAATGCATCGAAGCCGCTCTTGATGCGCGGGCCGAATGGCAGGCGCTCAGCTGGGAGAACCGAGCCAACATCTTTTTGCGTGCGGCGGACCTGATCGCCACCAAGTATCGGACCCTGATGAACGGGACCACGATGCTCGGCCAGAGCAAAAACATCTATCAGGCCGAGATCGATAGCGCGTGTGAGATCATCGACTTCTTGCGCTTTAACGTTCACTTCTTGGCCGAGATCTATTCGCAACAGCCGATCAGCGGACCCGGGATGCACAACCGCCTAGAGTGGCGTCCGCTCGAAGGATTTGTCCTTGCGGTCACTCCCTTCAACTTCACGGCGATCGGCGGAAACTTGCCTACCAGCGCGGCCCTTTGTGGGAATACCGTCGTCTGGAAACCGGCAAACACCCAAGTCTATAGCGCCTACGCTTTTCTGCAGATCTTGCAAGAAGCCGGTCTGCCCCCGGGAGTCATCAATCTTGCCCTGATCGACGGCCCCGTCGTCGGCGAGGCTTGTATGAATCATGCCGACTTTTCGGGGGTCCACTTCACCGGTTCGACGGGGACGTTCAACCGTATGTGGACGACGATTGGACAAAACATTGGTCGCTATCGGGCGTATCCACGGATCGTCGGAGAGACGGGAGGAAAGGACTTCGTGATGGTCCATCCCAGCGCCGATCCACAGGTCGTAATCACCGCACTTTTGCGGGGGGCTTTTGAGTACCAAGGACAGAAGTGTTCGGCTGCAAGTCGTTGCTATATCCCGAGCAATATCGCCCAACAGGTGAAGGACGGGCTCGTCGAAGGCATCAAGAGTTTCAAGATGGGGAGCGTCGAGGACTTCTCGAACTTCATCAACGCCGTTATCGATGAGAAAAGCTTCGATAGTATCGTCGAGTATCTAGAGGAAGCTAAAGGCCATCCCGACGCCACGATCCTCGCGGGAGGAAATGCAGACAAGTCCGTCGGCTTCTTCGTCGAACCCACTCTGATCGAAGCCAAGAACCCGCAGTACCGCACGATGTGCGAAGAGATCTTTGGCCCGGTCCTGACCCTTTACGTCTATCCCGAAGACCAATTCGAAGCGACCCTCGATCTCGTGGATCGGACTTCGCCTTACGCCTTAACCGGATCGATCATCAGTCAAGACCGAACCTCGATCGAAGTGGCGGTGAACCGCCTGCGGAACTCGGCCGGAAACTTCTATATCAACGATAAGCCGACCGGTGCCGTCGTGGGTCAACAACCCTTTGGTGGGGCTCGCGCGAGCGGAACCAATGACAAGGCCGGATCGATGATTAACCTTTACCGCTGGCTCAGCGCCAGGACGATCAAGGAAACCTTTAATCCGCCCACCGACTACCGGTATCCGTTTATGCTCGAGTCGTAAACCGCAATTCACCGGTTGTCGGCGAGCCTTTTTCAGCGTACACTTATTGAGATGGCAGCGGTTCTCGCGGCAACCGAAGGAGTGATCCGCTGTGCCGGTATTTTTGCGGCGTACCGCAACGGGCAGCGGATAAAGCTCTCCCATCGCCAGGCCGAACAGGTCTTGGCTTACTTGGTCGTGCATGGCGAAAGTCGCCGAGATGACGTCGCGGCTGCGATTTGGCCGCAATCCCCCCGCGATAAGGGCTTTGATTCCCTTCGGCAAGCCATCGCCGCCCTGCGCCGAGCCGGACTTGGAGACTGGATCCTCAGCCGCCGCCTGACCCTGGCGCTCGATGAGGGAGTCCGAATGGAAGTCCCCGTCACCCGAGCCGATTTTTGCTGCAATTGGGACGACGCCTGGGTTCAGGATTATCGGTCGGGCGGAGATTCTTCGGGTTCGCTGCTCGAAGAGTATCGCCGGCTCTCCAGTGATCCGGCCTCCCCGAGTTCGGATGCGGTCTCCGAGCAGCGACTCCTGGCCCGACGGCTCTATATGGGCGGCAAGATCTCGGAGTCTTTGGAGTGCTACGGCCGGATCGGGCGGGGGGCCATGGACGGGGGGGATCTCCGCCTTGGACTCTATGACTTCGGCTCGATGGTGATCGTCCTGAGGGAGGCCGGTCGAACCGACGAGGCAGCCCTCCTTCTCAAGCGAATCAAAGCCCGCGCCTCCCGGCTGCGGGACGTCGACCTGATCGCTACCCTGGAATATCAAGAAGGTCTGCTGCAATTCTATAACGGGAACGTCGAACTGGCGAGCCTGATTCTCACCAAAACCGCGCGGAAGGCATGGGACTCGATGGGCGGGCTCCGCCGAGCCTTTTTGGAAGTCAATGTCGGAATCGTCGCCTTCGACCTTGGTGAACCCGAGCATGCGTGGGCCTGTTCCCAGCGAGCTTTGGTCGAGGCCAATTCCGCTGGCGACCACCTCGCCGAGGTGAGCGCGCAATCTCTGGCCAATATGGTTCTGGCCAAGGAACAAGATTCCCAAGCGTTGATCGACATGTGGAGGAACTACCACCTGGCCCACCGCTTGCGTTTCCTTCCCATTGCGGCCACCATGAGCGACCGAATTGCCCAAGCGAGCAGTGCCCAAAGGGATTGGGAAGGTTGTGCCCGAGCGCTGCGCTTTGGACAGGCTCTAAGGCAGCAACTGGGAACCCGGCCCACTCAGCTCGAGAGGCGAATATTGCAGGCCACGGTCCAGGATCTGCGACGGGCGGTCGGGGGGCACTCGGCTCGGGAGCTCCTCCGATCCGGGGTCCACGCCGCTTCTTCCGACGGGTCCGAAGGGCTCTGAGAGGTCCTCAACCTGCTTGCCGTGAAAATTCTTGGGTCTCATCGAGCAAAGTGCCCGGGGAACTGAACCCAAAATCACAAAAATGGCGTAACCTATTCCTATCGGTATGGAGACTGTGCTGGCCATCTTGGGTGTGCTCTTTGGATTGGTTGGCTTGGGCCTTGCCGTCACCGCGCTCAATGCGCTGCGACAGCTTCAAGGGCAACTCGCCAATCTCCAAAAGCAGCTCGAAGGCCTCAATGCCAACCTGGCAAAGCAAGAAAAGCAGATCCAATCGATGCGGAACCAGGCAAAAACACCGGCGATGGCCAACCCCGCGTGGGTACCCTTGGTCGGTACGTTGCTGGGAGCGAAGAAGAACGGGCTTGCCACGACCCTTTTGGGACTCGGATGGCAGATCTTCCAAACCGCGAGAGCGGTGAGGAAGGAGAAACCCAGCCTTCCCGCCAACATCTATACAACGGAGGCAAACAATGAGTGAATCAGATGACAAGAATAGTCTCGTCTACTTGCTCGCCGGCTTTGGGCTAGGCGCAATCGTCGGTGCGGCCGCAGGAGTCCTCTTCGCCCCCAAGACTGGAAATGAAACGCGCGAAGCCATTGGCTCGCGCTACAAGGAAGTCAAGGGTCGGACCGAAGAATGGATCTCGGAGCAACGCGCTAAGCGCACCAGCAAGCTCGAACCCGAAGAGTTAGGCGCCTAAGTGAAACCGCGCCCCTTAGATTGGTGGCGCATTCTTCTGTGGGTGGCGGTCGTGGCCGCCACCTGCACCTTTCTCTATGCCGTCCGGAGCATTTTGCTCCCGTTCATCCTCGCGTTTGTGATCGCGGTTCTGCTCGAACCCACGATCCAGAAGCTCCGACGCCGAGGAATGTCCCGTGGCCTCGCGATCAGCGTGGTCTTTTTGCTCTTTTTTGGCGTGCTCACAGGGTTGATCTTGCGGGTCGCCCCGATGATCAACGTGCAGCTCTCGGGCTTCAGCACCCGACTGCAATCCATCACCACCAACTTTGCCACGACCCAAACCGATGGCGTCTTCGAACGTTGGAACCCGGTCGTCCGGGCTCAGGCCGGACTAAACCCGAACCCCGTTGACCAATTCCTCGAGAGCTTCCGTGGTCCGCTGGAACGAGTCGGCATCCCCGCCGACCGGCGCGTGCTTGTCCAGCAATATGTGGAACCCCACCGCGCTCGGATCGCCCGGAGTGTTCAGAACTTCTTCAATGGGTTTTTAGGTCTGGTGATCAGCGCGAGTTCGCAGTTCTTCATGCTGCTCTTCACGCCGATCTTCGCATTTCTGATGCTGCTCGATATGGACAGCATGAGGATCCGCAGCGTGGGCTGGATCCCGACCAGCATCCGCGCCGAAACGATCGCCCTCTTGCGCGAGGTCGGGCAGGTCTTTGTGAGCTACTTGCGAGGCGTCACGATCACGGTCGCGGTCTATGCCCTCTTGATGATGGTCGTGCTTTCGGTCCTCGGGGTGCCCTATGCGATCTTGATGGCCCTCTTGGCGGCGGCGATCTACATGGTGCCCTACATCGGCGGCCTCATCGGGTCGCTCTCCATCTTCTTTGTGGTGGCACTCAATGGGCAGACCGGCAACTTCATGTTCTCGATGGCCAGCCCGTGGGCCTATGCGGGCGTGGTGACGCTGGTGTTCTATGGCCTTTCCGCGCTCTACGATCAATTCATCATGCCCCGGTTTATGGGTGGGGCGGTCGGTCTGAACATGCTCGTTTCGATGTTCGTGGTTCTGGCCGGTGGCGCGCTCTTCGGCCTGGTGGGGATGATGCTCGCGTTTCCGGTTGCGGGTTCGGTTAAGGTGATCCTTCAGAAGATCTTGCGGGTCAGTAACACAACCTCGGTCGAAAGTTTGCGGCTTCCGGCTACCCCATTGCGACACCGTACGGCGGGCGAAGTATGAGCCTGACCGCGACTCTTCTCGCTTCGCTTTTGGCCGCGCCCCGAGCCTATGAGAAGCCAGAAAAGGTGATCGATCTCAAGAGTGACGAGATCACCGAGTGTTCGGGATTGGCTCGCTCGGTGCACTCCCCAGGATCCTACTGGACCCACAACGATAGCGGTGACACGGCCCGGTTCTTTCGGTTTGCCCTGACCGGCGAGGTCGTCGCCGAATTCAGCCTAGCAGGGGTGAAGGCGATCGACTGGGAGGACATCAGCTCCGCGACGGTCCGCGGCCGGGGGGAGCTTTTTTTGGGAGACATCGGGGACAACGCCGAGAAGCGACCATCGATCTTTGTCTATCGCCTGGCCGAGCCAAAAGGGAAGGGGGAAGAACTCAAGCGCTTTGATACGATCGAGGTGAAGTACCCGGATCGGCCGCAGAACTCGGAAACCCTCATCGCCGATCCCCAATCCAATGGGTTTTGGATCGTGACCAAGGTCAACCGCGGAAAATCCGGCGTTTACTTCGCGCCATTCCCACGGGGATCGGCCAAGGTGACGCTGAAAAAGATGGGAGACGTAGAGGTCGGCAGCATCGTCCCGGGGTCCCAAATGGTGACCGGCGGGGATCTCTCGGCCGACGGAAAGTGGGTGGTCTTGCGAACCTACACCGCAGCCTACGAGTTCCAGGTCGGAAAGAAGCGAGAGGACTGGTTCCGTAGCAAACCCATTCGAATCAATGCGCCGATCGAAGCGCAAGGTGAAGCCATTGTTTATGCCCCTGATGGCAAAGCGATTTTGACCGCCAGCGAGGGCCGCCCTTGCCCTGTTTCCCGCATTCCACTGGCTCGATAAGGCCCTTTAGGAAGCGTCGGATCCAAAGTCTGACTAAAGAATTGGGGGAGTTTCAGCACTTTTTGCCAAAAATCTAGAGTGGCTTCTGGATACCGTGTTTTGAACCTGTAACGAGGAAAATCCGGGTCTCGAAGCACAATGGGTGCGCAAAAGTCAAGGTTGACTCCTGGCTCCGATCGGGGTACACCCTTGAAAAACCGAGCACTAGGAGGCGCACTATACGAAGCTCAAAATGGCTCTGCGGAGTCTTTATCCCGGCCTTGACCCTGATTGCCTGGGGTCGTACACCGGAAGTAAAAATTGAACGAAAGCAGTCCACGGTCGTGAGAGAACTGCCATTCGAGACCCGGTACGAAGTCAGCCGTGACGTCGGGCGGGGGCGGGTCGTCAAGGCGACCGAAGGCAAGAAGGGCAAGATCGTCACTACCTTCGAGACCAAATCCAAGAACAATCGTGTCATTGGACGCCGGGTTGTGAGCCAAGAGCGGATCAATCCCGTCCACGAGACCTACCGGATCGGTCGAGAAGGCTTCACGACCAGCCGCGGCTCGTTCACTGGCCGCAAGATCTTGACCATGACCGCGACCGCTTACCATCCTATGGACGGCATCGGATCGAAATATGGGGGCCGAACGGCTAGCGGAATCATGGCGAAATATGGCGTCGTGGCCGTGGATCCTCGGGTGATTCCTCTCCGGACGTGGGTCTATGTGGAGGGCTATGGGCTGGCTATCGCGGCCGATACCGGAAGCGCGATCAAGGGTAACAAGATCGACCTCTGCATGACCGACAAGAAAGCGATTTACAAGTTCGGACGCCGCAAGGTACGCGTCCACGTCCTTAACGGTCGGTGAACCTTACCGATCCAGCCGAACTAAAGGCCCTATTGCTACGGCACGGACTCCGTCCGACCAAGCAGTGGGGCCAACACTTTTTGGTCTCTCCAAAGGTCGTGGAGGCCATCCTCTCGCGCATCGGCGAGGCCGACCGGCCCGAGGCCTCAACCGATCCAGGGGCCCCGGAGCTTCGCGCCGCCCTGGATCCCGCCCTCGGTCGGCCTCGCTCTGCCCTCGAAGTAGGCCCCGGCCCAGGGGTCCTCACCGCCGGACTTAGCGACCGCGTGGACCATGTCGTCGCCGTCGAGGTCGACCCGATTGCGGTCTCGGCCCTTTCCGAGAGTGCCCCCCGAGCAACCGTCCACCATGCCGACGCCTTGAGGATCGATCTCCGTCGCCTCCTGCTGGAGCTGCCAGAGCCCCGGGTCCTGGTGAGCAACATGCCCTACAACATCACCGGACCGTTGCTCGCCCGGTTTGCCGCCATTCGGGACCTGTATCAACGGGCGGTCCTGATGATGCAGCTCGAGGTCGGACGCAAGATCCTTGCCCAGGCCGGGAACGCCGATATGGGCTCGCTCAGCATCGCGCTGCAGACGCAGTTCGCAATCCGAAAGGTGATCGATGCTCCGGCTGGAGCCTTTTTTCCTCCGCCCAAGGTCGAGAGCATCGTCCTCGAATTCATCCCCCGCCCGGCCGAACCCGACGAAGAGGAGTTTCTTGGATTTGTTCGCCAGGGATTCTCGCAACCCCGAAAGACACTGGCCAACAACCTACGCGGACGCTTGGAACCGGCCCGCATTGAAGCCCTTGGGCTGAGCCCCACGATTCGGCCCCACCAGATCGACCGAGAAACTTGGCGAAAGCTCTACAATGAGAGCAGATGAGCAGTGAGCTGAAGGAGCGGCTGAAGGCGCTGGCCCCTCAACTCGGGATCGACCTGATCGGATTCTGCCGACCTGACCCGCCCGAGTCGCTCCCCCAACTTGATCGGTGGCTGGAACACGGCCTGCATGGAACCATGGACTACATGGCCCAACACCGAGATCTCCGCGCGGATCCGGCTCGATTGCTGCCTGGGGTCCGCAGTGTTGTCGCCATCGGGGTCCACTACTACCAAGAGCGGCGCGATCAGCCCGGAGAACCCAAGATTGCCCGCTACGCCCTCGGGCGGGACTACCACAAGGTGCTACGGACGAAGCTCAACCGACTGGCGGACGCCCTCCCCCGGGCCCAATCACGTCCTTGTGTGGACACGGCTCCGATCCTGGAGAGAGAATATGCGCACCGGGCGGGCCTTGGATGGTTCGGTAAAAATACTTGCCTTATCCACACCCGCCAAGGGAGCTGGTTCTTCATCGGCCTCCTTCTCACCACCGCCGAAATCGAGCCCGATCTCCCTATGGTGGGCGGCTGCGGAAGCTGCACGGCTTGTATCGATGCCTGCCCGACCGGGGCCATCGTTCCACTGGGGTCGCATTGGGCCGTGGACGGACGCCGCTGCATCAGCTCGCTGACGATTGAGCACCGTGGGACGATCTCGCCCGAGATCGCGACAAAGTTTGAAGGTTGGACCTACGGATGCGATATCTGCCAAGAGGTCTGCCCGTTCAATCACCCCCGCCCCCACCAACCCGAGCGCGCCCCCCACACCCGCGAACCTGATTTCGCTCCTCGGCGCTTTCCGTCTTTGGTCGAGATGGCCGAGTGGAGCGAGTCGGACTGGGACCAAACCACGCGAGGCTCGGCCACCCGGCGGGCCAGCCTGGCCCAGTGGCGGCGCAACGCCCGGATCAACCTGGGTAAACCCACGGAGTGAAGCGCGCAGTCGTCACCGGTGGGGCCGGGTTCCTAGGATCGCATCTGGTCGATCGATTGATCGGAGAAGGGGTTGAGGTCGTCGTTTTGGACAACTTGATTACCGGCGACCTGCAAAACCTGGAGCACCATTTCGGGAATCCCTCCTTTCGATTTGTCAAGCAAGACGTCACAGAGTTCCTCTTTGTCCCCGGAGAGGTTGATTGGGTCTTCCATTTCGCGAGTCCGGCCAGCCCGGTCGATTTTGAGCGCTACCCGATCCAAGTCCTCAAGGTCGGCGCCCTTGGGACCCACAAAGCTCTGGGACTTGCTAAAGAAAAGCAAGCCGCCTTTATGCTGGCGAGTACGAGTGAGGTCTACGGCGATCCCTTGATCTCTCCCCAACCGGAGACCTATTGGGGAAACGTCAATCCGATCGGACCACGGGGGGTCTATGACGAAGCCAAGCGCTATGCCGAAGCGATGACCATGGCCTACCACACCTTTCACGGATTAGACACGAGAATTGTGAGATTCTTTAATACTTATGGCCCAAGAATGCGGATGGATGACGGCCGAGTCGTTCCGAATCTGGTGGGTCAGGCCCTGCGCTCGGAGCCGCTGACGCTCTACGGAGATGGCCAGCAGACTCGGAGCTTCGGCTACGTCGATGACATCATCGAAGGGGTTTGGAGACTTGCTCACGCCACTTTTCACGAGCCCGTCAACATCGGCTCAGATGATGAACGGACGATCGCGAACTTTGCCGAGGCAGTGTTGCGGGCGACTGGATCCGCTTCGGCCATCGAGCATCGTCCCGCCCTGCCGGACGACCCGCGCCAGCGTCGACCTGATCTTGGCCGGGCCCGGGAGCTCTTGGGATGGGCGCCTTCGACTTCTCTAGAAGAGGGGCTGGAGCGGACCATTGCCTGGTTCCGCTCAAAGGGCATCTAGGCGGGGGTTAGATCCAGATGAGGTCGGGTCGACGCAGGATCGTTTCCGCTCGGTCGGGTCCCACGCTCAGCACCGCCGCCGGGCAGTCGCAGAACTCTTCGATGAACTCCACATAGCGCTTCACCGCAGCCGGTAGATCTTCCCACCGGCGGACCCCTCGGAGGTCTTCGGTCCAGCCTTCGAGTTCCTGGAAGACCGGCTCGACGGCGGCAAGTTCATGTCCATCACTGGGGACGTGCTGGATGGCCTGGCCTCGCAGCCGATAACCAGTCGCGACCTTGAGTGGCCCAAGCCCTGCCACCACATCGAGGCGGGTGATCACGAGGCCGGTCATGGAATTCAGTCTCGCCGAATGCCGCAGGGCCACGAGGTCGAGCCATCCGCAGCGCCGCCCGCGGCCGGTCGTGGTTCCATACTCCTGACCCTGTTCGCGAATCTGATCACCGAGCTCTCCGGTCAGTTCGGTCGGGAAAGGTCCCGAACCAACCCGGGTGCTGTAGGCCTTGCAGACGCCCAAGATGGAGTGGAGATCTCGGGGGCCGATGCCTGTACCGAGGGCCGCTCCTGCGGCGATGGGGTGACTGCTGGTGACGAAGGGGTAGGTCCCATAGTCCAGGTCCAAGAAGGTCCCTTGGGCTCCTTCAAAAAGCACTTTCTTTCCGTTCCGAACCGCCTCTTGCAGTTCCCAGTCGGTATCCATGACATAGGGGCGAATGCGGTCGGCGAGAGGGGCGTACTCTTCAAGGATTGCTTCCGCATCCGCGGATTCGGAGCCAAGTTGGGCGAAGTAGGCATTCTTTTGGCCAACGACCTCGCCCAGCCGGGCGCGCAGTCGGTCGGGATCGATGAACTCGGCCATCCGAATTCCGTTTCGAGAGACTTTGTCGGTATAAGCTGGACCGATTCCCCGGCTCGTGGTGCCGATCTTCTTGTCGCCTCGCTGGTCTTCTTCGAGCCGATCTTGGGTGCGGTGATAGGGGAAGACCACATGGCTGGCGGGGTGAATCTTGAGGGTTCCGAGGTCGCTTTGAAGCTGGAGTGTTTTGTCGAGCTCTTCCAATAAGCCCTTTGGACAGATCACCATCCCAGCGCCAAGTATGGAGATACACCGGGGATGCAGAATGCCAGCCGGAAGAAGGTGAAACTTGAAGGTTTTCTCGCCGACAATCACGGTGTGGCCGGCATTGTTGCCGCCGCTGTAGCGGACGACGTAGTCTGCCTCTCCACCCAGCCAGTCAACCAGCTTGCCTTTGGCCTCATCGCCCCATTGGGCGCCGACGATCACCAGGGTGGACATCTCTCGTTTCAAGTTCCTTGGCGGTTCGCGCCGAACGGGAAGTATACCGGGCTGGACTCTCGTTGATTAAGGCGTGTTGACCCAGGTCACGGCGCGATCGAGGCCCTCTCGAACGAAGATCTCGGCCCCACGAGCGGCTTTGAGAACGCACTCGTCGATGACCTGTCGCTCATCCGGAGAAAAGCGTCCGAGCACATGGTCGATGCCCCCGATGCCCTTGCCGATCCCGATGCGGATCCTCGGGTATCGATCGGTACCGAGGCTCTGGATGATCGAGCGGTGGCCGTTGTGACCCCCGGCCCCGCCATGGGGGCGCATCTTAATGACTCCAGGTTCAAAATCGAGCTCGTCGGCAATGACCAAGACCTTTTCGACGTCGATCTTGTAGTGGCTCACCATCTGCTTGATCGCCGCTCCGCTGAGGTTCATGAAGGTGAGGGGCTTGGCCAAGAGCACCCGCTCCCATTGCCCAAAAACGGACTGAAATCGGCGGTTTTCGAGCTTAACCTTGTGCTCCTTGGCCAGCAAATCAATGGCGTCGAACCCGACGTTGTGGCGTGTTCGGTCGTATTGTGGACCCGGATTGCCGAGGCCCACGACCAAGTACTCCGGCGGGAGTTGAGGTTCAGCGAGTCGTCGTCGAAACATCGGTCTTAGAGGGCGTCTCGATGCCAACCATCGGATCGAGTCGGCCGGTTTGCATCAAGAAGATCAGCAATCCTGCCAGCAGAAATCGATAGATCACGAACCCAAGGGTCGAACCTCGGCGCAAGTACCCGATGAGCCACGCTATGCTGGCATAACCCACGAAGAAGGAAACAATGGTTGCGACGATTGTGGGCAACAGCTGGGCTCCCAAGATCGCCGCTCTCTCGTCGTAGAGTTCCTTGATGCCCGCGGCAAAGATGCTCGGAACGCTGAGCAAAAAGCTAAAGCGTGCGGCGGTGGACTTATCGAAACCGGCGATGAAGGCGCCGGTCATCGTGCTCCCGCTGCGGCTACTGCCCGGGATCAGGGCCACAGCTTGCCACAGGCCGACCCAGAGCCCATCTCGCCAAGAGACGTCTTTCAGCTCGCGAGTCTGTTTACCCAGACGCTCGGCAACGATCATGAAGACCCCGACGACGATGAGCATCGTGGCGATCACCCAAAGCGAGCGGAGGCCGCCCTTGATCTGGTCCTCGAACAGGACTCCGCAGATCACGATCGGGAACGTACCGACAAAGACCGCCCAGCCCAGCCGAGCCTCGGGGGTTTTGGCCGCTTCGCCACCACGAAAGCTTCCGACCCATCCCTTGATCGCACCCCAGAGTTCGGTGCGGAAATAGATAAGTACCGCCAGAAGAGTTCCAAGTTGAATAACAGCGGTGAAGCCGGCGCCAGGATCTTGCCAACCCGCGAGCGCGGGCAGAACCCGGAGGTGGGCCGTGCTGCTGATCGGGAGCCACTCGGTGATGCCCTGGACGATGCCGTAAAGGATGGCTTGGATCAGATCCATAGAGGTTCGGGGGGCGACTCTAGTCCGAGCGCGCGCAGGACAAGATACCGAATCCGCTGACTGGTCCGCCCGTCACCATAGGGACTGCGTGCCTGGGCCATGCTCTCATAATTGAGAGTATTCGACAATAAGTGGGAAGCTTCGTCGAAAATCTTGTCTTCTTCTGTGCCGATCAGCTTGGCAACTCCAGCGGAGACGCCCTCTGGACGCTCGGTGGTGTCGCGGAGAATCAGAACGGGCTTGCCAAAGCTCGGGGCTTCTTCCTGAATTCCGCCGCTGTCGGTAAGGATCAAGTTAGCTCGGCGCATCAGCGGGACAAAATCCAGGTAGTCCGGCGGCTCGATCAGGTGGATCCGGTCGTGGCCATCCAGGACTTGTCGCAATGTCGCCCGCACGTCCGGGTTTAGGTGCATAGGGACGACTAGGTGGACATCAGCAAAGGCTTCCACCAGCCGGTGCGCGGCCTTGGCAATCCGCCGCTGTGGCTCGCCCCAGTTCTCGCGGCGGTGGGTTGTGAGCAGCACGATCCGACCCTCGATTTCCGGAAACCATTCCCGGCTCGATTTCGCAGCAACGGCCTGAACCGCGTCGATGCCCGAGTTGCCGGTGACGAAAACAGTCTCGGCGGGGATGCGCTCCGCGAGCAAGGCCTGGGCCGATTCTTGGGTCGGCGCGAAGTGGTGAGCGGCAAAGAGGCCCACCGCTCGGCGGTTAAATTCTTCTGGGAAGGGATTCCAGATCGTGTCGGTCCGCAAGCCCGCTTCGATATGTCCGAACGGAATTTGGCGATAGAAGGAGGCGAGACCGGCCATGAAAGTCGTGGTGGTATCGCCCTGGGCCATCAGATAGTCCGGCTTGAGCTCCTCCATCGCATCACCGAGCCCCTGCAAGATACGACTAGAAAGAGTCGTTAAACTCTGTCCAGAAGTCATGATGTCGAGATTGATATCAGGATTGATACCAAAAACCTCCAGGACCTGGTTCAGCATCTCGCGGTGCTGACCGGTGGAGAGAACCTGCACCTGGCACAACTCGGGATATCGCTGAAACTCCAGAATGACCGGCGCGGACTTGATGGCATCCGGGCGGGTGCCGATGACGAAGGCGATCTTGGGCCTAGCCACTTCTCAGCACCACCAAAAGGAGCATTCCGCAGAGGGCGGCGGCGATGGCGTACATCACCCACACAGTTTGGCGCTGGGAGAGGCCTTGTTGCAAAAGCGTGTGGTGGACATGCCGCTTGTCGGCTTGGGTGATCGGCGAGCCGCTCAGGAGGCGACGGGTCACCACAAAGATCGCGTCGAGAATGGGGACTCCAAAGACCAGGATCGGGATCACGAGGGCGACCGCGGCCGCCGTCTTCATCGCGCCGACGATGCTGAGGCATGCGAGGGTGAACCCGAGCAAGTAGGCCCCGCCCGTCCCCATGATGATCTTGGCCGGGTTGTAGTTGTGGCGGAGGAATCCCATCGCCGCCCCCGCGATTGCGGCTGCGATGAGGGCCACGCGAGGTTGCTCGCCATATCCGGCGATCACGCACAAAGTTGAGGCGCTGATGGTCGCGATCCCAGCGGCCAGGCCATCCACTCCGTCGATCGTGTCCATCGTCTTGGTGATGACGAAGATATAGATGGCCGTGATTGGCACGGCTAGCCACAGAACCCGAACATCGAGATAAGCGCCGTCTGTGAAGGGAACGCCGATGGTGTTGATCTGGATCCGTCCAACGTTATCGAAGGCAAACTGGACCACGACCCCGGCAAGGAGCAATAAAAGCGCCTGGATTTTTGCACTGTACTGGAACAAATCGTCCAGTGCCCCGATGACCACTAGCAAACCTGAGACCAAAAGAAGTCCGATGAGATACGGCGGAAACGGCTTGTTGGGATAAGCAAAAGGCAGCACCGCAAGCAACGCGACGACCAGGCCGGCATAGATCGCGATTCCGCCCCAACGGGGGAGAGGTTCCTTGTGGATGCGTCGATCATCCCGCTTTGGGTCATCCACCGCTCCCTTGGCAAAGGCCAGCTTTCGGACCCAGGGCGTGAGAAGCCAGGTCACCGCCAGGGCCACAGCAAAGGCCAGCAAGGGATATCGAAATCCGGCGAGGGGGCGGCTCGCCTCGGCATTCATGAGAAGCCAGGTCACCCGTCGCTCCCCAAGCGTTCGACCTGCCCATCCGTCAATCGATATAATTCGAGCCCAGCTTCCTTGAACAATTGGAGTGCAAAAGCGTCGGGATAGTCGCCCTCATAGATCACTTTTTCGATTCCTGCATTGATGATCATCTTGGCGCAGGTGTTGCAGGGTTGGCACGTGACATAGATGCTGGCTCCTTGGCAAGGGATCCCGATCATTGCCGCTTGAAGAAGGGCGTTCTGCTCGGCATGTAGCGATCGGATGCAGTGCCCGGCTCGCATGCAGCCATCGGGCCAGTCATGTTCGGGACCATCGGCCGGGCAGTGAGAGAGCCCTCGCGGTGCGCCGTTATATCCGGTGGCCAAAATCCGACGGTCGCGCACGATCACCGCCCCTACCTCGCGACGCCGACAGGTCGCCCGGGTTTTGACCAGGTGGGCGATCTGCATAAAGTAGGTGTCCCAAGCGGGGCGTTGGTCGATCACAGCTTCTCCCCTGATTATGACGGGCGCGGGTAGAACGCGGGAATGGCGTTACTCTTTTGTTTGGTGCTCGGCGCGGTCGCGGGGCTTAGTAGTGGGGTCTTCGGGATCGGTGGGGGAATCATCATCGTCCCCGCGCTCATCGCCGCGTTCGGGTTTACGCAGCAGAAGGCCAACGGGACCTCGCTTGCGTCGCTCCTCGCTCCGGTGGGGATCTTCGCCGTTTTGAACTATCACAAATCGGGGAACATCGACTTGCGATACGCGGGGTGCATCGCCCTCGGCTACCTCGGAGCCGCCTACTCCGGCAGCAAGTTCGCGATCTCGGTGAGTAGTGAGGCCCTCAGTCGAGGCTTTGGGGTCCTCTTGATCGTCGTCGGATTATTGATGGTCACGGGGAAAATGGGTTGAACTCCTAGAGATTTTTGCCGCAAACCCGATACAAATCCCAGGAATCGACGTAAACTACGACTATCACAGCTGAAGCGAGGAGGGAACGATGAAGTTCCAAACGATTACCGTATTCATGGTCACTAACGTGGCCGGCGAAGTTCATGTGGGGGTGACGCGGAACCTCCGATATCAGATGCAGCGCTATCGGAACGGGTCCGAGATGCCCCCCGGCTGGAATCTCCCGGTGGAGAAGCTCATCTTCTTTAGCCACTTGCCCCGGCTTGAATGGGCGTTGGCGCTCGAAAAGACCCTCGTCCGGTTTTCGAGGCGTAGCCGATTGGCAGTGGCTCGCAGGCTGAACCCCGAGCTCCGAGATCTGAGCCTGGGAGTCTGGGAGCCACTGGTGTCCCATGCCGTGTTGGAATCGGAGGGCGCATTCCCGTGGATGGAAAGTGGCCTTCCAATCGTGGGCAGCTGGGCCGAGCGAAACTAGGTCGCCGACCCATCCCGAGCCGCGCCCTCGTCCCGGTGAGACCGGAATCTCCCCGGGACTCCCCCCTTGGGTCGGCGAAAATCCACCGTCAACCGACGGTCAGCGAGTCCAAAATCCGCTTCAATTGGCGCGGGCCTGATTCGTCCGAAGCGGCGAAGCTGATCAAGACCATCCAGAGCCGATTGCCTTTGCGGAAGATCACCGTGGTCTCCACGAGCGGAACGCCCTCAACCTCCAAGTCGTTCACGATGGCATGGGCCTCGTCGGCTCCGCGAATCTGGGCTGTGACGAGGGAGGGCCCTTTTCCGACCTTGATTCCTTCGGATTGAAGGCTGCGAGTCCGCTCGTTCAGGACTTCATCGGCCACGAGGCGCGTCTTTGGGCACTGCCCGGGTTTGAAGTCAAAAAAAGTGAAAGAGACGAAGAGTCCATCGGCCTCGGCCGATGCCGACCGGAAACGCTTGGCGATCTGGGCGATATCCGGTTCCAGCTTGCTGCTGCCCCATTCCGGAGCCATAGGCAAGCTGAAGTCCAATCCCGTATCTTGGAAGCTGTATCGCTTCCAGGAGCCCTGGGTGGCCGGAGTTGTAGCCACTGGGGCAGAGGTTCCTTTGAGCGGTAGCTTTTGGATCGGGGCGCGGAAGTCGAGCGCCCAGACGTAGTGGCTCGGGACGGCAAAGTTAAGGTTCTGGCCATCATTCAGCTGATAACTGACGACGCCGACCGCTTCTCCGAGTTCATTGAGCAGGGGGCTACCGCTGTTGCCGGGGCTGACTGGGGCCGAAAACTGGATGACTTGAAGTCCCTCTTGTTTGCGGACCTGGTTGACGATCCCCTGGGAGATACTGAACTCCAACCCCTTCGGCGCCCCGATGACGTAGGTTTGGGCACCGATCGCCGGGACTTGCCGATTCACTCGCAGGGCCGGGCGGCCCTTGTGGTCGATCCGGATAACGGCAATGTCTTGAGCCGGGTTCGCGTCGATCACGCCCAGCACACGGTACGACTTTCCATCGGCAAACTTGACCGTTGCGGCCTGAGCCCCTTCCAAAACGTGATAGGCCGTGACCGCGATGCCATTAGCATCGACCAGAAAGGCGGTCCCGTTTCCGATGACGCGGCCTTTGGAGTCGTGGACGTAGAGCGTCATGACCGATTTGCTGGCCGATTTATAGATCTGCTCCGCGTTCTGGGCCGATACCCAGGCGGTCATCAATGGAAACAGCAAGACGAAAGAGGCTCGATTCATCGTAGGACTCCATGGAGTTCATGCCATGGATCGGGCCGCTTTTGTGGTCAAGCGAAGCAAGATTCGTGACAATTCTCTAAGATTGCCAGGTTCTTCCCGTCATTCTCGGGTGTGAATCTGGAGAAGATACGGGTAAAGACTACAGAGATGATCGTTCAATATGATTCTCCCTTTCAAATTAGCGGCGCATTCGAACCGAAAGGGGATCAGGGAACCGCGATCGCGACGCTTTTGGATGGAATCGAAAGCGGATATCGGTTCCAAACTCTCCTCGGAGCAACAGGAACCGGGAAGACCTTTACGATGGCGAGCGTCATCGCGCGTGCCCAACGCCCAGCTCTGATCATCGCCCACAACAAGACCCTCGCCGCCCAACTATGCCAGGAGTTCCGGGCCTTTTTCCCCGAGAACTCGGTTCAGTACTTCATCAGCTATTACGACTATTATCAGCCCGAGGCCTACGTCCCAGGGTCCGATCTGTACATCGAAAAGGATTCGAGTGTCAACGAAGAGATCGAGCGCCTTCGACACGCGGCCACCCAAGCTCTTTTGCAACGAAGAGATGTGGTGATCGTCGCGAGTGTGAGCTGTATCTATGGCCTTGGCTCACCAGATACTTATGCCGAGGGAGTCGTGACCTTTGAAGCGGGAGTGGAGTTCAATCTGGATGAGGTTTTGACCCGATTAGTCCAGATGCAATTTACGAGGAACGATCTTGTTCTACAACGGGGAACCTTCCGGGTGAAAGGGGACCTGCTTGAGATCCAACCAAAGGACGAAGAATTGGTGACAAGGGTCGAGTTTTTTGGCGATACCATCGAGCGGATTCGCATTGTCGATCCACTGACTCGAGAAGTCATCGACGAACCTTCCAAGTGTTCGGTTTTCCCTGCGACGCATTACGTCACTCCATTCGAGAGATTGGATGACGTGATCGGCCAGATCGAGAGAGAAGCCGAAGATCAATATAACTCCTTTGTGCAACAAGGGAAGCTCTTGGAAGCGCAGCGACTTCGGCAGCGCGTCGATTTCGACTTGGAGATGATGCGCGAGGTTGGCTATTGCAATGGAATCGAGAACTATTCTCGCTACTTTGATGGCCGCCAACCCGGAGATCCACCCTACACCCTGCTAGACTTCCTTCCCAAGGATTCGTTGGTCTTCGTTGACGAATCGCACCAGACCTTGCCCCAAATCAAGGCGATGTTCAACGGTGACCGCCAGCGTAAGGGAGTCTTGGTTGAATACGGATTTCGATTGCCGAGTGCGATGGACAATCGTCCGCTCAAGTTCGAGGAGTTTCTGACCCGGGTCCCCCAAGTGGTTTTCGTCTCGGCGACCCCCGGACCATTTGAACAAGAGAACACGAACCAGGTCGCCCAACAGATTATCCGTCCGACCTATGTTGTCGATCCGATCATCGATATTCGACCCACCAAGGGACAGATCGACAACTTGATTAACGAGATCCAGATTCGCGTCTCGAGGGGTGAACGAACCTTGGTGACGACGCTCACCAAGAAAATGGCTGAGGATCTCACCAAGTACCTCAAGGATGTCGATGTCAAGGTGAACTACATCCATAGCGAAGTTCACTCTCTCGAGCGCCCCGAAATCCTTCGCGATTTGCGTCTGGGGGTCTATGATGTTGTCGTGGGGGTGAACCTCCTTCGGGAGGGATTGGACCTTCCCGAGGTCACTCTGGTCGCGATTCTCGACGCGGATAAGGAAGGTTTCTTGCGATCCGAGACTTCGCTCATTCAGACCATCGGCCGTGCCGCACGAAATGCCGATGGTTTGGTCATCATGTATGCCGATAACGTCACCAATTCGATGCAGTCGGCGATTGACGAGACCAATCGAAGGCGCGAGATCCAACAAGCCTATAACGATCAATATGGGGTGCAACCTCGCACCGTGGCCAAAGAGGTCCGGGAAACGATCCGTGGCTATGAGAAAGTTGCTGAGCTTGCGGCCCAGTACGACGCTGAGACGGAGAACAATATCGGAAAAGATGGCCTTCCGATCCGTGTCGAAGATGTCCCTCTCTTGATCGCAAATCTAGAGAAAGAGATGAAGGATCTGGCCAAGTCAATGGAGTTTGAGAAGGCTGCAGAAGTGCGGGACGAAATCCATCGCTTGCGGCAGATTATTGGCGTCGGCGAAGGGAAGACGACCCGAAAGCGCCCGAAGCGATTCGAGGTAAAGCGCTAACGCGGCGCGAGAATCCATTCCCCGGATTCGAACGTCACATACCTTCGACTGGTGTCAGGATGGTCCAATGTTGCGAGGATCTTGCCTTCCATAGAGCGGACTTGCACCGTTGCAGGCCCTGCAATCGGTCCCATAGATTCCCCGACGGGGACAAAGTGTTCTCCTTCTACGAAGGGAACTTTCGAGGCCTTAAGGATCCAGTGTTGACTTTCTGTTTGCTTTAGATACTCCTGAAGGACCGAGGGTTCATCCTGAAGGGTGTAGTTATTGTTCTTGCGGTGCTTGACCAACAAGTTATTACTGTTGAAGTACGTAATCGCCTTGACTCTGGGATACTTCTTCTGCAAGCTCGAATAGAGCTGTCGGATGTTGCGGATGGCAAAAGCTGGATCGGGTTTGTTCTCTAAAGCCGAGAAGTGAGTTGTCGCATATTCGGCGATGAAGATCGGCTTCCTGGCGGCAAAGGTTTTGTAGACGTAGTCAAGTTTATCGGTCGGGAGAATGTGGCGAGCCGGCTTGCGGGGGTCTTGATCAAAGTAGGTAACGTTGTACATGTTGACGCCAACCCAATCCACCCACTCATCACCTGGATAGTATTCGAGAATCGGCCGGATCGGGGTGGTGTAGGGGCAATAAATCATCGCGACGTTCGGAGCTTCTTCCCGAAACACGTTGGTGATTAAGCGAAACTTTTCCCTGAATTGGGCGGGATTTCCGTGATATTTCACCCAAGGGCCATTGACCTCGCTGCCGAATCGAACGAAGATGCGGGCGCCGGAGCGAAAGAGGTCGCGGGCTAGCCCCCGCAGATACGCGTCGTCTCGAACTTGGTCGAGCCCGTCGTTGGGTTCCAGAGCAATGTGGACAAACCGGTCCTCTTCGGCCAGTTTCCGAATCCAGTCCACCGGGGCTGGTCGGCCATAGCCCAAGTAGAAGAAGTACATGGAGTGTTGCCGCCCGATGATGGATTCCCACTCATCGGGCAGATTTCGTTTTCGGCCCGTGGAGTCGCGAAAGTGCTGTTTCAGGCTGGGGTCGAGATCGATGTAGGCCCCCAACAGACACCCCGTCGCGGGCTCATGTTTGGCGAGAGGTGGGACGCCTTTGGGCATCACGCTGACCCGAACGTCCACGGCGGGGTCGGCAACCTGCCGAACCGTTTCATGGACGGTGCACCCGGCGGGTAGCAGAGTCAGACCCCACAGGCCCAATAGAATCCAAAAATGAACGGTTTTCATCTCAAACCCGCGGGGTCTCTGTGGAATGTACCAGTTGGGATCATGGCTGGGATGAGAAAGCGGGGGGAGCGGACATCACTTCGAGGGGTCTTGATGACTCAGAGCCCAAAGGCGATAGCGGCAACTTTGGCCCGGACGCTCTTTTGGGTCGCCTCGCTGTTCGTCGTGGTTGGGGCCGTCAGCCAGTGGCCGATCACAGAACTCCACCTTCCCGAGAACTACACCAAGATCCTCAATGCCGGATTTATGGTCTCGGCGGCCCAGATCATGGGATACCTCGCCGCGGGCAGCCTGGCGCTCTATCTCCTCGTATCTCGCCTGGTCAACCGGATTTTCGTAGCTCACCATGCCGTTGTCGATAGCCAAATCGAGATCCTGACTCGACTGGCCGCCGCCGCCGAAATGCGGGACGGGGCAACATACGAGCATTGCTACCGCGTGGGACGATTCGCTCAAGAAATCGCGATGCACATGGGCGTCTCTGAGGGAAGCGCCAAGCTCCTCTTTCTGGCTGCTCAGCTGCACGATGTCGGGAAAATCGCCGTGCCAGATTCCATTTTGCATAAGCCCGGGCGACTCGATCCCGACGAGCGGAAGATCATGGAGTGGCACGTTCGGGTCGGTGGAGAGCTTCTCGAAGGCGTGAGCTCTCCGATGCTCGAACTGGCCGAAGTCGTCACCTGGACCCACCACGAGAAGTGGGACGGCACGGGGTACCCCAACCGGCTGAAAGGGGAAGAAATCCCGCTGGAGGGACGGATCGTCGCCGTAGCTGATGTCTTTGATGCCCTCACCCAGCGCCGCCCCTATAAGGAGCCGATGCCGGTGGACAAAGCGATCGACATTATCAACAAGGATAGCGGAACTCATTTCGACCCGGAGGTAGTTGTTGCGTTCAACAAGGCGCTCCCTCGGCTCAAGATGATCATCGATCGCAACGGAGAGTACACCGGGGGAGGACACCTTCACATGCCCGAAGACGTGGTCCACCAGATCCTCACTACCGAGAGCTTCAAGAAAGCGGCCTAGCCGCCGGGCGGCCCGGGGCCAATCCCGACCCAGGGGCCCCGACGCTTCGCGTCGCCCTGGATCCCGCCCCGCCCGGAAGAGTCCGTCCCCTCCTAGGGAGCGGCAAAATCAACCGCCGGTCCCGAGCCCTTCGCCGCGTTCGAAAGATCGATCGGAGACCCCGCTGAACCCGTCAAACGCGCCAGCTCGGCCTGAATCTTTTCGAGCTCCGCCTGATCCAAGGCCGCATAGGGGCCAAACTTCTCGCTCGAACGAGCGATCAAAAACGCCACTGGACCCGCCGTCACCTTGTATTGCTCGGCATAGTGCCCATCTACGTCGGGAATGACGGGAAAGCTGGGCTTGTTGGCCGCGACCCAGTCCGCCGTGTCCTTCTCCGTGCCGGGGATCAAGCCGATTACCGTCAGACCCTTCGGGCGGGCCTTGGCCACGAGTTCAAAGTAGGCCAGCCGCTCACCGGCGTTCTCCAGCGACCGAGGGATGAAAACGGCCAAGACCGGACCTTGCCGCAAGAGGTCGAGCAGCGAGTAGTGCTCTTGGTCGCGGGGCGCCTGACCCTTAAACGTCGGGGCCAAGCGGTCGCGCGGAACATCGGCATGAGGGAGACAGCCCCCGCCGAGGAGCCCACAGCCCAAAAGAAAAATCCAGATCCAGTTCCTCACTGCGTTTCTCTACGACGAAACAGGTCCACGGCCAGCATCAACCACCCGGCCAAAAAGCAAATTCCGCCGACCGGCGTGATGGCTCCAAGCCACCGAAGCCCCGAGACCGCGAGCAGATAGAGACTCCCCGAGAAAATCAAGATCCCGGAAATCCAAACGCCGCCGATTCTCGACCGAACCTTCTCTGAGAGAGGCAAGAACCCGAGGGAAACCAGCGCCAAGCCGTGAAGCTGGTGATACTGGATCCCGGTCTGCCAGACTTGCCGCCCATAGGTGGTGAGGACGTCCTCTAGGGCGTGGGCGCCAAACGCGCCCAATCCCACGCTCAAGAAGCAGAAGATCGCTCCGATCCCAGCCCAAAATCTCATCCGACAGGAAGGCTACCTCCTTCCGGATGGGGCTCAGAGGCCAGTCATCGAGCTTCCGACTTGCAAGCTCCCGTGGCCCAGGTTCGGATCGACGAGGGGCAAGCTGCGGCTCAGAGCGCTTTGCAGGTCGCTATAGGTCGCACTCGGACGCCGATGGACCACTTTGGCCGCCAGGCCCGAAACCAGGGGAGCCGAGAACGAAGTTCCCCAACCCGCCGCCCATCGCTGGCCGGGGAAGGGAAGGTAGACCGCTTCGCCCGGAGCCGATACCCAGGTGAGGTCCGCTCCCGCGTTGCTAAAGGGACTTCGCCGATTCCAACTATTGATCGAGGCGACACCGGTGACCCTTGGCGAGCTCGCCGGGTAGCTGGGGATGTTGGTCAACCCGTCGTTGCCCGTCGAAGCCACCAGGATAACTCCTTGATCCGAGACCTGGACCGTCGTTCGGTCTAGTTCGGGGGAATAGACATAGGTATTCAAGCTGAGATTGATCACGCGAGCGTTGCGCGCGGCCGCATCGTGGATCCCTTGGATCACGTGGAAGAGCCGCCCCGTGCCCGATTGGCCAAAGGCCCGAATCGGCAGAATGCGAGCATTGGGTGCAACCAGACGAACGGCTCCGGCGACCATCGTCCCGTGCCCGAGTCCCAGCGGAATACTGTTGATGGCTGGATTCGAAAGCGCGGACGGCTCAAACCGGGCCGAGTGACCCTTGGAAACGAAGCGCCAACGACGTCCAAGGAGCGGTGTCGTGGTGGGGTTGATCAGGGCGAGGACTTCGTCGGAGAGTCCGCGAAGCTCGGATCCATCCCCCGATGGGTCCAAGTAGTCGATCCCTGGTACGAGAGAGTGCCGAAAGAAAGAGTGACCCCGATCGACCCCGGTATCAATGACCGCGACGATCCCGCTTCCCGTGCCATGGGCATACCAGCTGGATGCGATCTGGGCCTGAGGAACCGCCCGTTGTCGGACGAACTCGCTTGGGACCGAGCGCCGGAAGAAATCGACCGGAACGCTCCGGTCAATCTCGTTTTGAAGATCCCGAATGCCAGACGACTGATACTGGTCGAGATCCAAAATTGGTAAGCGGACGATTTGGTCCCGCTCGATCGAAACATCGTCGTCGGTATCGTCAGAAATCTGCTGGATCAATTGGTCCGGATTTCGCCCGAGGGGATCGAAGACGCTGTGGATGGATTGACCGTTCACCGTTGCTTCTAGCTGAAGCTGATACTGGGCCAGAAAGGCGTTGAGGGGAACGCTCTCGGTGTAACGCAAGATGTACCGCGATTGCCCGTGGGCAAAACCCGAAAGGGCCACGGCACTAACTGCGAGGATCCAACTTCTCTTCTTCATTTTCGATCTCCACTTCGAGAAGAGGGCCGTCTTCCAAGACTTGGAGCCTCAAAATCCTTTCGCCCTCAGGAAGGACCATTGTGAATTGGCCATCCTCATCACTCGTCGTTAGCCAGGTCCTCTCGGTGCCTACGGTCACCACCAAGCCGGCTGCAGACTCATACACGCCTGCAATTCTCAGGCCACCACTCTCTTTCTCAACGCGAATCTCGAGCGTGGCATCATCAAACTCGTAACGAGACTGGCGAGCTTGCTGGGTTCCCGAACGAAAACCAGCAAGGGGACCAGCGGTTTGAAAGACGAGCCGACCGCGCAGCGGCGAGGAACTTTTGGCAAGATTCGGGATGAGGGCTTTGGCCCGCTGCACCCAGTTCTCCGGGGCTTCCTCTTGGCTGGCTTGGCTCACGCGGCGGAGAAGTTCGACCTCCTTCATGGAAGCCGGATCGCTTTCAATCGCCTGTGCCACGTCGGGGCCAGCGATTCCGCGCGAGTAGTCGATGAGGTGTTCCCAGGTGATCTTCACGATTGATTCCTTCAGTTTTTAGGGGCTTGTGGAGACGAGATTTGATGCACGAAAAAGATCGATTTCACCAAAAAGTGAAAAGGTGGACCACATCCCAGGGTGTTCCCACTCGCTCCGGGTTCGGTCGGTCGCGAGTCGAAAAGCTTCGGAGGCCCCCACTGCAGTGAGGGACTCGTAGAATGCCGTCATCCAGTGAGCCGTGGGGGCGTCGGCCGCATCCCAGAGACTCGCGATCACCGCCTGAGATCCAGCGGCCAGCAGCGCCTCAATGAATCCCTGGGATTCGAGGCCTACTTCTACACTTGAGACCCCTGTGCTGCATCCGCTGAGGACCGTGAGTCCAGCCGAAAGAGAACGCTGTAGGACGTCGAATACTGTCCACTCGAACCCGGCGAGTCGCATCGAGCTCAATAGTGGCTGATCTTCCCGCACGATCCCGTGGGCCGCTAAGTGAATCAGACCTGCTTGCCCGATATGGGCGTCGAGTTCGGCGAGAGTTCGGACCGAGGCGGTACCCAAGATTCGGCTCAGAGTCGCGAGTTCGGTCTCGATTTCGGGCGCAAAGTCATCCCCCGATCCGACCAGCAAGCAACCTTGGCCCACCCGAGGCGGCCGGGTCCGAATGGCATGAAGCAAACTCGCATTGGGGATCGTCGCGACTTGGTGTCTTTGATAAAGCCGCTCCGATCCCATCGGAAGGGCGTGGATCGGCAGCGTCGTCAAAGGGCCGTCCCGCCCGATCGAAATTCTGCCGGGAGCATCGGCTAGGACCGGAGCCAGCAGATCGGCGGCGGCGTTGAGCGCTTTTTCTGCAAGTCGCAAACCTCCGGGGGTTAGTCGAGTTCGGTTGAGGTGGAAGTAATGAGCCTGCTCGGAGATTGTAGCGGTCGGTCCAAGGTCGAATTCCCGGACCTCTTCACCTTGCAAAACGTAACACCAGAGCAGCCCTGAATCGGAGAAAAACTCGATGATTCGTTCATCTGCTAGGGGCGTCGGGATCTGAGTCTCAGCAAAAAGAGGATTGTCACTGAGCCGCTCGACTTCCCGAAGTTTGATCATCAAAGCCTCCTCGTCAGTCTTCTCGTAGAGTTGGGACCGGAGTCGGCGCAGATCGCTCTCGGGCGGGAGACCTTCGGGGGCGGCGGCGGATTCGGAGAGTGCCTGATTCTTGAGCCGGGCCACCACCTCCAGGCGGTCTCGGGGTTCGCCCAACGATCGGAAACACTCTCGCAAGGTCTGCTCTTGGGCGACCGCCGCGGCTTTGCGCAACCCGGTTGAGCCTAGCGATTTTCGTCGGGTGTCGTATTCGGCAAGGGCCCGGCGGGCAGCAAGTTCGGCCTCGCTCCGCCGGCCTGAGAGCCGGTGCCATTTGGCCTCCAGAATCGGTTCCGTATGCTTGGCCACCAGTGCGCCAGCCTCCTCAAGCTCGCCGGAGTCCAGGGTGAGATCGATCCATCGCCGGATCATCAAGGGCCTTCGTTCACCCGAGACTTCCAGCTCGACCGCTCGCTTCATTTCTTGCCGAGCCCGGGCGGGTTGGCCTGCTCTTTCCAGATATTCCGAGGAGCATTGGGCCAGCAGTGCGCGCCAGTTTTGGTTAGGATCGCTCTGGAGTCGCCGGCGGGCTTCCTTGAGGTAGGGCTCGGCTCTTCGCCAGTCGCCCCGTTTGATCAGGCTCCAAGCCTGCAAGAGACGCGCCTTGCCGAGTTCGAACCTCGCCTCGAGCCGGGAGAAAACCTCGGCCGCTTGGCCGGCCGCGAGCAGGGCATCTGTCCAGAGACCGGTTTCGGCCATGAAGTCGGCTTGGTCGAGCAGGCAATGGGCGATCTCGAAGCTCGACTCCTCCGGGAGATCCTTCAAAAGACGCCGGTACGTGACCATTGCCTCGCGCAAGAATCCCTTTCGGCCCAAGAGGTAGGCACGGTTGAGATCAATTTCGAGGATCAAAAGACGCAGGTCCGAGGCTTCGAAAAACGACCGGGCCTCGCTGTAAAGCGCATCCGCCGCCTCATAATCTTGCAGGCCCATCAGCACCACGGCAAAGTTCCTCATGACGATCGCGAGGTCGTCGTGGGCCTGGTGGGCGGTCAGGACCGGAATCGCGGCCTCGAACTCTGACTTGGCCTCCTCCAGCCGATCGAGGCGGTGCAGCGTGTTGCCGAGGTTCGCTCGGATCCGCGCCGCACGGAACTCGTCGCCGTGCGCCAAAAAGACCTCAATCGCCCGCTGGCCGATCTCAAAAGCACGCTCGTATTGCCCTAGGTAGGCCAGCGCCTGTAGCATGGTCACCGCCGTGCTCCCTTGCTCCATAGGGGCCTCGGCAAAGCAGTCCCAAGCCGCCTCATAGCTCCGGAGAGCGCTCTTGGAATGCCCGGCCAAGAGGTGTGTATGCCCGCTGATTCGGTGGGCACGACCTAGGCTCAGGGGATCCCGGAGCTTTCGAGCAAGACGGAGAGCAACTCGGGCTAGCACACGGGCTCGCGAAAGATCTTGGCGAATGACCACCATCGCTTCCTGAACAAGTTCCGAGACGGTTTCCGGGGTTGCCAGTTCCTGAGGAACCGGGACCTCGCTCTGACACGTCTTGACCCAATCGGTGGCCGTCAATCGATCCCCCGAGCCCGGAGCGCCGATTTGAGTGCGTCGAGACATCGGGCCCGGGCACTTCCGATCGAGCCGATCCGCAATCCAAGCTCCTCTGCGACTTCGTCGTAGGGCCGCGGTGGGTCCTCCAGAAAGAGCATGGTGACCAGCTGCCGGCACTTCTCCTTGAGGGACTCAACCGCTTGGCGAATCACGAGGTTTTGCTCGGATTGATGGAATTCCTGCTCCATCAGCGAGTCGGCTGGGAGGTCATATTCGGGAAGTGCTTCGGTTCGACCGAGTTTGCCTCGGAGCCGAATCGCGTGGCGTAGCGCCGTTTGGCGGATCCAAGGGGTCAGGTTGTGGGTGGCCTTGAGGTTGCCGAGATTTTTGAAGAGTTCGACAAAGACGTATTGGAATGCGTCGGGCTGATCGCTCTCGGGGACTCGGGCTGACCGCAACAGAGCGTAGACGTAGCCGGAATAGCGTTCGACAAGCTTGCTCCAAGCGTCGCTGTCTCCCTGAGTTGCTCTCCGAACATAGGGAGCATCATCCCACTCCGAACTCTTCATCATTCCGCCCAGAACGGGGACGCGGTGCCACGTTGATCGTCCCAGAGCAAGATTCTCCCCCTCATTGGGTTCAAAGTGTACCAGCGCAGATCTCTGCATCCTAAGAATGCAGAGTCAAAAGTGGTGCCCAAGACTGGACTCGAACCAGCACGCCCGTGAAGGCACTAGTACCTGAAACTAGCGCGTCTACCAATTTCGCCACCTGGGCAGGAGGTACAGGAGGATACCCCGGAGGTAGGAATTGTCGCAGGATCGGGGCTATGCTCGCAAAATGGGTCGAAAACTGATTCTCTGCCTAGATGGAACTGCCAACGAGATGAGGGGCAACTCGACCAACGTGTTTCGGGTTGCAAAGGGTCTCGAAGCCAGGGAGGACCAGGTCATCTACTACTCAACCGGCGTCGGAACGGTGGACCAATCGATGCACCTGACCGGTCTGGTCAAGTTCATCTTCCGTTGGATGGACCGGTCAGTCGGGATCTCCCTCCGACAACAGGTGCTGGATGCTGTTCAGTTTTTGGTTGAAACTTATCAAGAAGGAGACGAGGTCTACATCTTCGGCTTCAGCCGGGGAGCGTATGCGGGTCGGGCGGTTGCAGGCTTCCTGCAGGAGTTTGGCCTGCCCAGAGTTTCCTCGAAGAACCTGCTGCCCTACCTCTGGCAGGTCTATTCCGAAAACGACATCAAGGCGGAAGAAAAGCCCGAGTATTTTGTCAACAAAGCCCGGATCAAGAAATACTTCGGGCGCAAAGTAGAAATCGAATTCCTCGGAATTTGGGATACCGTCAGCGCCTTCGGAGTGATCCAAAAAATGCGGACGCTGCCCTACACCCGCCAATTGCCGAACGTGAAACGGGTCTGCCACGCAGTGGCCCTTGACGAACGGCGGTCCGCCTACCGCTACCAAACCCTCCACGACGAGAACCCGAATCACCAGCAAGTCTTCTTTCCCGGATTCCACAGTGACGTCGGGGGATCGACCGAGGCCGACGGAATCGGAGTCGGGGCTTGGGACCTCGAGTGGGTCTTCGCGGCGAGCGGATTGGCGATGGTCGAACCAAGTCGATATCAGCCGAAAGGTCCAGTCGAATCGAAAGACTTGAATCCATCCATGGGACTGGTGTTCGGGATCATGGAACTGATTCCGTTCCGAAGGTGGAACCGCGACTCCAAGTCGTTCAAGTTGACGGCTCCGAACCTCTGGCGTCCCCGGTGGATTTCCGAAAAAGCCGAGTTCCACGAGTCGGCCTGGCATATCCCCGGCTATCACCCCCCGCAGTGGAAGGGAACTCCCGAAGAATGGCAAGAGATCAAGCCCAGCGGTCCGGGGCCGACCTTCTCGGTTAAACTCTGACTTTAATGAAACCTTCGGTGCTGGTGCTGGGGTCGGGGCCGATCCGGATCGGCCAGGGGATCGAATTCGATTACTCCTGCGTTCACTGCGTCTGGGCTCTGCAGCAGATGGGATACCGGGCCATCCTGATCAACAACAATCCCGAGACCGTCAGTACCGACTTCGACACCGGTGACGCCCTCTACTTTGAACCCGTCACCGCCGACGACGTGGTTAAGGTCGCCCAAAACGAGGGAGTGATCGGCGTGGTTTGCCAGTTTGGTGGTCAAACCGCGATCAATCTCAGCGAAGAGCTCGAGCGCCGCGGAATCCCTGTTCTGGGGACGTCGCCCGAGGCCATCGCCGCCGCGGAAGATCGAGACCGATTCGAGGCCCTTCTCACCGAACTGGACATCCCCAAACCGCCCGGTCGAGCCGTGCGCTCGCTGGCCGAGGCCCAAGAGGTCGCCCGAGAGATTGGGTACCCGGTGCTGGTTCGCCCAAGCTTCGTCTTAGGGGGGCGGGCCATGGAGATCGTCTATGAACCCAGCCAGTTGGAGGGTCTCTTTGCCGAAGCCGAGGCGGCCAACCCTGGTCAACCCGTCTTGGTGGACCGCTATCTGAGTGGCACCGAAGCCGAAGTCGATGCGATCTGCGACGGCCTGACCGCCCTTTGCCCTGGCCTGATGGAACACGTGGAAAGGGCCGGAGTCCACAGCGGCGACAGCATGGCCGTCTATCCGCCCCAAACGATCTCCCACAAAGTCCAGGCCCAGATGGTCGATTACGCCCAGCGACTCGCGATTGCGCTCAAGGTCAAGGGCATGATCAATGTCCAGTTCGTCCTCGACGGCGAGCAGGCCTACGTCATCGAGGTGAACCCCCGGGCCAGCCGGACGGTCCCCTACCTGAGCAAGGTCACCGGAATCCCGATGGTCCAGCTCGCGACCCGGACCATGATGGGTGTAACGTTGGCCGAGCTCGGCTACCCCGGCGGACTTTGGTGCTCAATCGGCAAGAAGCCCGAGGGCGACCCTTCCCCCTATGCGCCCCGAGTCTCGGGAAAGGTGGTGACTGGCCAGGAATATTCCAAGGGAGAGATCGCTCAGGGGCATCTGGTTGCCGTCAAGGCCCCGGTCTTTAGCTTCCAAAAGTTGCAGCGGGTCGAACCCAGCCTCGGCCCCGAAATGAAGTCCACTGGGGAAGTCCTCGGCGTTGATTCCACCTACGAAGGCGCACTCTACAAGGCCCTGATCGCCAGCCACGTCACGTTCAAACCGGGCAAGCACGTCGTCCTCACCCTCAACGATCGAGACAAGGAACGGGGGGTCGAGGTGGCCAGGAGGCTTCATGAGGCTGGATACTCCCTCGCCGCGACATCCGGAACCCACCGAGCTCTCGAATCGGCAGGGATTCCGGCCCTCCGGGTTCACAAGATCCAGGAGAATTCGCCGTCGCTGCTGGACCTGATCACCGGCGGGGAAGTGAGCCTCATGATCAACACCCCCGACCTCGCCCGGACCAGTACTCACGAGGCCATGCGAATCCGCCGAGCCTGCATCGAGAGCGGGATCGTGTGCCTCACCAACATCGACACTGCCGAGGCACTCAGCCGCAGCATCGGATATTACGACGGAACCCTCCAAGCCGATTGCCGACCCTACCACGAATACCTGGTGGGCGCGGTATCTTAAATCCATGTCTGAAGAGCGGGATGACAACGAGGGCAAATTCGATCAGCCACCGGCGTTTTTCCCTTATCAAGACGAAGATGAGACCGCCGAACGTCCCGACTTTGGCGAGCCCATCGAGGTGCAAGTTGAAGGTGTTTTTGCCGCCGAATCCCGCGGTGACCTCCAACGATTTGTCCTGTTGAGCGACGGGCTTCGCAAGGTGCCGATCCTGATCGGAGCCTTTGAGGCAGCCGCCATCACTATGTGTCTGGACGGCGTCCAGCCCGATCGTCCGCTCACCCACGACCTCATGAAGACAGCCCTCGAAAAGCTCCAATCCGAAGTCCTCAAGATCGTGATCGATGATCTCTGGAGCACGACCTACTACGCCAAGGTCTTCCTCAAGACGGCGCGAGAAGAGATCATCATCGACGCACGCCCCTCCGATGCAATCGCGCTGGCGCTCCGCTTCGAATCCCCGATTTATGTGGCCGAAGGGATCCTGGAGCAGTCGAGCCAGAGTTAGCCTGGGCTAGAGCCCCAGCATCGGCAAGATTTCTTTCAAGTCGCGAATCTCCACGTCGGGAGCCGGGCTTCCGGCCGGAAGCTCTTCTGGCTTGGCGTCCCCGGTGGCACTGGGAGGGATGTCGCTGGGCTTCCGAATCCACGCCGTGCGCCAACCAGCTTCGATGGCTGGCACGATGTCGTGCTTGTAGCTGTTGCCCACCATGAGGGTCTGGTGAGGCTCCAGGGAGTGGGCCGCGAGCGCTCGGGCAAAGACCTCGGGAATCGGTTTCCCGAACCCCATTTCGCCCTCGATCAAGATTGGGTTGAAGTAGGACTCCACGCCCAAAGTTCGGGCCTCTTGGCGCTGGATATCCGCCGGACCATTCGTGATCAGCCCCATCGGGTAGCCCTTTTCGCGCAAGGTGTCGAGAACCTCCAGGGCATCGGGGAACAGCTCGAGTCGCTCGTCCCGGATTCGAGCGTAGGTGTCGCCCAGAGCTTTGGTCAGGGTTTCGTCCGCGATCCCGACCCGCTCCAGCGTTAGGCGCATTTGCTCGTTCCGCGTCGGCTCACCCGTGCGGCAGTACTGCTCATACCATCCTGAGGCCTTCAAATCCGCCCCGAAGACTCGGAATGCTGCCGCCCAATGGAGCGTCATCTCCTCGGTGGTCTGGCCGGGGATTGGGTGAAGCTCAAACGTCTCTCGGAGAGCCGCTTTGGCCGCATCCCAATAGCCGCAGAGCGTGTCGTCTAGGTCAAAGTAGACCGCTTTCACGTCGCGGAACATCATCGGAACTTCATCGCCTCGCGGACCATTTCCATCGTTTGGTGAGCAACCGCCCGGGCTCGCTCAGCCCCGGCATCCAGAATGTCGTGCACGTCGTCATCGCTCAGAGCCGCCCGTCGTTCGCGTATTGGTCGCAAGTACTCCAGGAGGACTTCGGTGAGCTCCTTCTTGCTCTGCATGCACCCTCGCTCGCCGGCCACATCTTCGGCCCATTGCTGCTCCCAGTTGGGAGAATAGAGTTTGAGGAACTGGCAAACGGCGCAGCCTTCTGGGATTCCCGGATCGGTTTTCTTGATCTTGGTCGGGGTCGTGAAGGCATTCTTAATTTTGAGAGCAATCGCGTCTTCAGTGTCGCTCAGATAAATGCAGTTGTCGTAAGACTTGGACATTTTCCGCATGTCCAGCCCCGGCACCTTGGCCCGGTTCTCGTCCTCCGGGATCATGTATTTGTACGGGGTAAAGACTTCGGTTTTGTAGAGGCGGTTGAATCGGGCGCCAATATCGTTTCCGATTTCCAAGTGCGGAGCTTGGTCGCGCCCCACCGGGACTCCCAAGGGTCGGTAGAGCAGAATGTCCGCCGTCTGGAGGACCGGATACCCGAGAAGTCCGTAGGGCTCTCGCTCGGTTCCGCCCATGTCTTGTTGCTTCTCTTTGTACGTCGGTACCCTTTCCAGCCAACCGAGTGGGGTGATCATGCTGAAGAGCAGATAGAGTTCGGCGTGCTCCTTGACGTGCGACTGACGGAAGACCGCCGAGCGGTTTGGGTCGATCCCGGCCGCGATGAAGTCCTTGGCGATCTCAAGTGCGTTGTCGCTGGCCGCGCCCGAATCCTCGTACATCGTCGTGAGGGCATGCCAATCCGCGACCATGCAGAAGAGTTCGTAGCCCTCCTCCTGCAACTGCACCCAGTTGCGCAGGGCGCCCTCATAGTTGCCGATGTGGAGCTGCGGGTTGGAGCTCCTCATCCCGCTCAAAATTCGTTTGTTGCTGCTCATAACAAAGTACGACCCAGCAAGAGTCTCTCCAAGAACTCTCGTCCGGGCATCAGGACCTTGGAGACAATACTCAACTCGGGGCTGACCCAACCGAGCATCAAGATTCCGAGAAACACCAGCGACCCGGTCGTCAGGTTCCAGCGGACCCACTGATGGCGAACCGGAGGGGACATGAAGGTCCCCGCGATCCACATCCCGTCCAGGGGACCAATCGGGATCAAATTAAAGAGAAACAGGGAAATATTGACCAAAACCGCCAAGGTCAAGAAGATCACGAGCCCCGACGGAAGAGCGTTCGCGCCCAAGCGCAAGATGATCGCCGCGATCCCGGCGATGAGCAGGTTGCTCACCGGTCCAGCGATCACCGCCGAAAAGTGGTCCCAACGCGGATTGCGCATCTTGTTGGGATCCATCGGCACTGGCCGACCCCACCCGAGCCCGAAGCCGGCCATGCTGCTCAGCACGATCATCAGCGTCCCCATCGGGTCTAGGTGGTTCAGGGGATTCATCGTCACCCGGCCAAACATCCTTGGCGTTGGGTCTCCGGCCGAGTCCGCCACTTTGGCGTGGGCGTATTCGTGGATCGCCAAAGAGAGGAGCACGATCGGGAGGATGTAGAGAAAGAGGGTAGCGGTTGGCATTTATTTCAGAAGGTCTGGGGGCACGGTTTCGCGGGCGAACATCTCGTCCCAGGTCTCGCGGCGCTGAACCAGCAAAAAGTCCCCCGAGGAGCGCAAGAGCGCCGTCGCCGGCCTGGGGTACCGGTTGTAGTTGCTGGCCATTGATGAGTTATACGCCCCCGTACAGAGAACTTGGAGCAGATCTCCCGGCTTTATTGCGGAGGAAAGTGAAATCCCATCGAAGAGTTGGTCGGTTTCGCAGTGCTTTCCGGAGACTGTGACGGTCTGCCGGTCTCCCGCTTCGTGAAAGTCGAGGACCTCATACCTTGCATCGTAGAGCGCGGGTCGGGGGTTGTCGCTCAGCCCGCCGTCCACGCTGACAAAGGTCCGCCCCGGAGTACGCTTGATGTTGCCCACGGTGTAAAGCGTCACTCCGCTTTCGGCTACCAGCGATCGACCCGGCTCTTGGACGAGGATTGGATCGAGGCCGGATCCTTGCAACTCTTCGTGGATCGCCCCCACCAAGAGGCGGCAATACTCCTCGATCGGCATCGGCGATTGTTCGGTGTAGCGGATGCCAAGGCCGCCTCCAGCGTTTAGGACCTCGCAGGTCCATCCGAATTCGGCGTGCATCTGGCGGGCAAAGCGGGCCAGAGCGGCTCCGGCCCCGCGTTGGGCCTCGGGGTCCAGAAGTTGCGACCCGACATGGCAGTGGATCCCCTTGATAGGGAGTCCCGCATCGAGCGCCTTCTGGAGCGCGCGGCGGGCGGATCCGTCCCCGATATTGAATCCAAACTTGGTGTCTTCTTGTCCGGTGCTGATCTTGGCGTTGGTCAGAGGGTTGACCCCCGGCGCCAGCCGAAGCAAAAGGTCGGGTAGATCGCCCGCCGCCCGGCCCGGAGCCGCGCCCTTCCCCGTGGATCCGAGCTCTGTGGCATGAGCCTTATCCAGATCCCCACGGGGACTGCGCCCCGGGCGGCGGGAAAGGTCGGCAATCTGCTCCAGTTCGGCAAAGTTGTCGACCACGATCTCGTGCACGCCGCACTCGATCGCGGCTTCGAGCTCCTGCTTGGACTTGTTGTTGCCGTGGAGATGGCATCGGTGGGCCGGGACTCCGGCGCGGAGTGCGGCTTCGAGTTCGCCCTGGCTGGCGCAGTCGATCAGCACCCCTTCGTCGGCGACAATCGCGAGGAGGGCCAGGGTCGAATTGGCCTTGCTGGCATAGGTGAGCTGTGATCTGTCGGCGACGGCGGCAAAGGCGGCTTGGTACCGGCGGATCCGCGCTCTCAGGCTGGCTTCGTCGAGGACATACAGCGGGGTTCCGAACTCAGCGGCCAGCCCCTCGGCCTGGGCGCGCGTCAATTGGAACCGGGAATCCATGGCTATGGATTATGGCCCCCAGGTTGGGGATCTCGGGGAGCTATTGGGGGCCAATGGGGGAGCTAAGCGATCTCGAGGAGCCACAGTGGAGCAATTGTGGAGCGATGGTGGAGTTGTCAAGTCAAAATCTCTCCCAACGGTCCCACACCGCTCCTCTACGCTCTCCGCATGTTGCGCCGCGCCAACGCGGCGAGGCCGAGCCCCAGCGCGGCCAGGGTCCCGGGTTCGGGGACGGGTGCGTAGATGCGTCCACCGCCGGTGTAGAGATAGCCGGTGACAGGATCGAGCATCGGGTTCCCGATGTTCAGCCCGCCTTCGATGCAGTCGGCGAGGTTGTACCACCTGTTGCCCCAGCTCACATAGGTCTTCAGGCTGCCTGAATCCCAGGAAAGTACCCTTCCTGCGTTGTCGATCTGGCCTCCATCGGTGAATTCCTTACCCAGAGGGTTTTCAGGCGAGACGAGCCGGTTGTTCCCGAACCGGTCCTGGATATACATACTGGCCGAACCCTGGGAGTAGAGCACGTCGCCATTGTCATTAAGGTCGTGGGCATAGCCTGCTCCGATATACCGCGTCACACCATTTCGAACCGTATACATGGCGTGTGATCCGCTGTCGAAGGGCGTGCTCATCCACCTCTGGCTGGACATGAAGAGCATGGTGCCCTCGGGGTTCGAAGCGATGAACTTGTTGTGATAGAACTCTTGGAACTCGACACGCTGGTCGGTGACGGGGTTGTAGCCGATGGCGACGCTGCCAATCGGGTCGTCGTTCCCAAAAGAACCAGCGTCGACCACATTGAACGTGATCCGCCCCCCTACCCAGTCGCCGCCCCCGCCCGAGAGCGAGACCGACTTGCCGAGGAAATTCGGACTCCGTTTGAACTTCGTGAGTTTGCCGTTGTAGAGATAGCCGTCGGTACCGTCGGAACTTCGCCAAGAAACCCCGATCACCCGGTCGCCTACGCCATTGACCCGGACGCTCTGCACTCCGTAGGTTTCGTCCAGGTTTGTCCAACCTGTGGGGGAGGCGAGAATTCCGGGCCGAAGGCCCGGAGGATAGCCAATGTAACCGCCAACACCGTTTCGGACGCCGCCCTCTGGTCCAAGATCGAACGGCGGTGATTGCACCTGCCCGATCAACCGGTACCTTGGCTGCTCGGCCTGAATGTTAAGAGTTGTTAACAGAAAAAAAGCAGCAATCGCTTGTCCTCTCATGAAAGCTAGTGTACGACACATCCCCAGAGATGAGACACGCAATTCTGCGGGGATCTTTGGGCGCGTTACGAACACCACTGCAATCCGCTGCGCGGCTTACAGTGCCACAGTTGCCAAAAGGGAGCGCGGACGTCCCCGTCCGCACGCGCCCCGGACGTCTCGTCCGGGGTTGTTTGGAGTCCCTGCTCCGCTCTCCCTGGCGCCCGAAGCCAAGATCCTCTCCCTCTGGGAGCGGTCCGTGAGCCTTGCGAACGGGGTGAGGGTGTCCGTAACTTCTTTAGATCCTAACCCCCAACCTCCGGACCAGATACACTCTCCCCCGTGAAGCGCGTGGCCATCCTCGGGTCGACCGGGAGCATCGGAACCCAGACCCTCGACATCCTCCGGGCCCACCCCGATCGGTTCCAAGTCGTGGGACTCGCCGCGGCCCAGAATGCCGAACGGCTTCATCAACAAGCCCAAGAATTTGGCGTCAAGAACCTGGCCCTCTTTCATCCCGAAACCGCCCACCAGCACCACCTGCCGGGCGGGGTCGAGGGCCTGACCCAGATCGCGACCCTGCCCGAAGCCGATATCGTTGTGGTCAGCGTGGCCGGGGTCATCGGCCTGGTGCCCACCATCGAAGCGATCAAGGCCAAAAAGGACATCGCCCTGGCCAGCAAAGAGGTTCTGGTGGCCGGGGGAGAGGTGGTGATGCCGCTGGTCCAAGAGCACGGCGTCACCATGACCCCGATCGATAGCGAGCACAGCGCCCTCTTTCAATGCCTGCTCGGCACGCCGAAAGAGCACGTCCAGAACCTGATCCTCACCGCCAGCGGCGGACCTTTCCGGGGCAAGACCCGGGCCAACTTGCAGAACATCACGGTGGAGCAAGCCCTGAATCACCCGACTTGGCGGATGGGCGGCAAGATCACGATCGACAGTGCGACCCTCATGAACAAGGCCCTCGAGATGATCGAGGCGCGGTGGCTATTCGACGTCCCGATCGAGCGGGTCGAGGCCTTGATCCATCCCCAGAGCATCATTCACTCGTTTGTTCGCACCCGGGATGGCAGCGTCCTCGGCCAGCTCGGCTGGCCCAATATGAAGCTCCCGATTCTCTATGCCCTGAGCTACCCCGACCGGGTCCCCAACGATCTGCCGGTCTGGAACCCAGTGGATACGCCGAACCTGACCTTTGAACCCATCGACCACGAAACGTTCACGGGGCTGAACCTCGCTCGCGAGGCCATGCGACAGGGGGGAACGATGCCCTGCATCTTCAATGCCGCCAACGAAGTCGCGGCCAACGCCTTTTTGGCGGGGAATTGTGGATTCCTTGCCATCACCGAGATCGTAGAACACGTCATGTCTCTCGGTAGACCGACCGAGGCGACTTTGGAATCGCTTTTGGCCGCCGATGCCTGGGCCCGGGCCGAAGCCGATGCCCGACTCACCCTGCTATGAACATTCTTCTTGACTATCTGCGGACGGCGCTGGCCTTTATGGTCATCATCACCGTTCTGGTTGCCGTCCACGAGCTGGGCCACTTCTGGTTTGCCCGGATGCTGGGGATGAAGGTCGAGGCCTTTGCGGTGATGATGGGCGGCCTGCGCCGGACCCGGCTCGATCACCGCCTGAAAAAGCCCTTGGTCAGCGGCACGATCGTCTGCCTGGTGGTGGGAATCTTGGCCGGGATGGTCACCATGAGCGGCATCGCGGGCTGGGCCACCGGGTTCCAGGTTTCACTCTTTGGACTGGCGGTCTTGGCTCCCCTTTGGATCGCCTCTCGGCTTCAGGCTTTGTATCACCTGCCGGGCCATGGCGCCTATCAGATCTTGATGAAGTCCTGGATCGGCGGGGCGGCTTTGCTTGGCTTCAGCACTCGGTTTAAGGGGGTCGGGCTCGAGAACGTTCTCGGCATCCTGTTCTTCAGCTCCCTCGTGGGCTTGCTCCTGATCTACTACCAACCGGTGCTGCAAAAGGAAGATGATGCGCCGATGGGCAAGGGCTCGCTCCCGACCGAAGATGGCGGCACCGAACCCGTGAACTTCCGTCCGCTGCTCGCCCGAAAGGACCGCCACGGCACCGAGTTCTCGCTCCTGCTGCTCCCCCTCGGCGGGTTCGCCAGCATCAAGGGGATGCACCCCAAAGACGACGGAAGCGAGACCCAGATCGAAGGGGGCTTCTATAGCAAGTCTCCGTTTGCGCGGTTCCTGGTGCTCTTCGCCGGACCGCTCTTCAGCATTCTTCTTGGCATCGTTTTTCTCACCGGGTACTTCGTCGTTCGGGGGACTCCGACCGAACTCAGTCGGATCGGCCAGATGGAAGCCAGTTCGCCGGCCGCCAAAGCCGGGCTGAAGCGCGGTGACCTCGTCACCCAAGTTCAGGGCCAGCCGGTCAAAACTTGGATGGATATGGTGAAAGTCGTCCGCGACCGCGGGGGAATGCCCACCCAATTCGTGATCAATCGGGATGGCCAGAGCCTGAACTTCACCATCACTCCCAAGCTGGACGAGGAACCCATGCCGGTGCTGGACGACAAAGGGGAACCCACTGAAGAAAAGCGGAAACAGGGCCGCATCGGCGCCCGGCGCGATGAAGACCCGATGGCCTTTGGCCCCGCCTTCACCCGGGCTTGCCAGGCTCCGATCGCCATGGTCGCCGGTCTGGCCGGGGTCATCGCCCAACCCAGCACGGCCAAAGACAGCGTCGGTGGCCCGGCGACCATCGTCCAAACGACTCACGAGGCCAGCGAAGGCGGCCTCATCGCTCTGGTGGGCTTGGCCGGATTAATGAGCATCTCGCTCGGAGTGATGAATCTGCTCCCGATCCCGCCGCTGGATGGCGGCCAGATCGTGGTCGCGATCACCGAGATGCTGAGGGGCGGTCGGCGGCTGAGCATCGGGGTTCAGCGAACGGTCCAGACTCTCGGCTTCTTCATGGTCCTTGGCTTGATGGTCTTGATGATCGCCCTCGACATCGGCCGAAGCGTCGGGCGAAACTAGGGGACTCATGATCAATCGGGCCCGGCAGAACCTTGGCGTGTTGCGCATCTATATGCGCGAGAGCCTGGTGTATCCGGCCAACTGGTTGATCTGGATCCTGACCGACGCCGTCAACTGCTTTGCCATGCCGCTGGTGTTCATCGCCGCCGCGGGAGGCCGGTCGTTGGCGGGGTATTCCACCGGCGAGTTCTTCGCCTATTACGTCACGATTCTTTTGGTCGGGTCGTTTGTCACCAGCCACTTCATGTGGGAGCTCAATTGGGAGATCAAGGAAGGGAACTTTAGCGTTTATCTCGTCCGCCCGATCTCCCTGTTCCGGTACACCTTTTTCCGTAACCTGAGTTGGCGCTTTATGCGGGTGGGGATGGCGATCCCGGTGGCGATCCTGTTCCTCTGGGTCTATCGCGATTCGGTCTCGTTGAACGAGTGGCGGCTCGGCCCGGAGTTCTGGGTTTCGCTAGTTCTGGGGCATTGTCTCAGCTTCACCTTTGTCATGGCGTTCGCGATGCTGGCTTTGTTCCTAGAGAACGCCGAGAGCGTGTTTGAGCTCTACTACGTGCCGATGCTCTTTCTCTCGGGGCAGCTGTTTCCGGTGGATCTCTATCCCGACTGGGCCCTGGCACTAGCGCGGGCGACGCCGTTCTACTACACCACGGGCCTCCCCACGGAACTCGCTCTGGGGCGCTATGCGGGGGCCGAAGCGTGGCGGTTTATCGCAATCCAGGCGGCTTGGGTGGTGGGCAGCTATGTGGTCCACCGGATCCTCTGGAAGCGGGGAACCAAACAATACGCTGGCGTCGGGATTTGACTCTCTTGCTGATCCGCTGATCTTGGTGATGGACTCAAGAATGATCCATGGTCGCAGTAAAGTGATCATCATTCTGGACAAAGGGTTCGGGCGGCTGAGGCCCAAGAATAACGTTGAAATGACTCGTCGCGCATTTACTCTGATTGAGCTATTGGTGGTCATCGCGATCATTGCGATCTTGGCCGCGATCCTTTTCCCTGTCTTTGCCCAGGCCAAAACGGCAGCGAAGAAGACCACCAGCGTCAGCAACGTGCGCCAACTCTCGCTGGCCGCGGTGATGTACTCCGGGGACAACGATGACCTGACGATGCCGCTCTTCGTTTTCGACCGAAACAACACCACGTGGCGGACGAACCAAGGCTTTAGTTATTGGGGACTCCTGATCTTTCCCTACACTAAGAATCGCGACATTCTGCTCTGTCCCAACGACCGTGCCGATGATCCCAGCCTCGCCGACCGAAACGGGCGCGGGCGATTCGACAAGCGGAACGAGTTTTACGACTACATCAGTGCCGCCAACTCGAGTTACGGATACAACTTCCGGTACCTGAATAGCTTCAACCCAACCAACGCCCCCAACTTCTATGCCGGCGTCCCCCTCAGCGCGTTTGGCAGCACTGCCAGCACGGTCATGATCGGGGAAGCGACGATGAAGGATCGAACCAGCCAAGCCAATGGCCAGAGTGCGGGCTCGGTCACGATCAACAATCCGATCGGCTATTCGCGCATCGAGCCACCCTTCGGCGCGCCGCCCCAGCGCCCAGCCTGGAGCGCTTATGACCGCCCCGGAAGCCGTTTCCCGAATATCGACGCCCGGTCCCAGGGTGGACTCTGGCCGCGCTTTAGCGAAGACAAGGTGATCATCGGTTGGCTGGACGGTCACATCAGCACCACCCCGGTGCGCCGTCTGGTCGGCACGGGCACCACGGCCGAAGAGGTCGACCGCTTCTGGAACGGCCGCGGCGAGTGAATTTGGTTAGGGGTTAGGTGGTAGGTGGTAGGGGTTAGGGGATAGGGCCTCTTTGTTCTCCTTCTGCCATCTAACTCGTAACCCCTACCTCCTACCACCTAACCCCCAACCCCCAACCCCCAACCCCCAACCCCCAACCCCCAAC